>OGSD01000103.1_pt1 | contig 82015 bp, 53 predicted proteins | sample 1553571 | NCBI WGS metagenome assembly OGSD01 (sample SAMEA2580072, study PRJEB22360) | human gut metagenome | biome: human gut; feature: human-associated habitat; material: faeces | place: Denmark | collected 2008/2010 | reverse complement strand
CCGATCTCGTCCCCGGGTTGTGGGAGGGGGCGCGCCTGCCGCCGTTTTTGGATGCCCAGAACAGCATCTCCAGATTTATCATGTTGTCCATGATGGTGTTGTGTCCGCCAAGCATCTCCACGTTGCGGGGCCACGAAAGGATGGTGCCCACAGCGGGGTTGAACAGCGTGGCGAGCGAGTCGGCCGATGCCAGAAGCACCTGCTTGAATTTCGGATTGTGTGTGAGCCGGTAGCCGTTGCCGTAGCTGCAGAACATCAGGAAGCCGAGGTCGTGGTCGAATATCGGACGCTGTGAAAGATACTCGAGCGCTTCGGTGAACCGTTCGGCCTGACAGCGGGTGTCCTCGTTGCGGTTCAGTTCATAGTCCATCCACAGCACTCCGGGCCAGAACCCCGCGCACCATTCGTCGGGAGTGGCCTTGCGGCAGTGCCAGATGGTGTCGGCACCCTCGATGTTGCGCGGCATCATGGTGTAGTCGATGGTATCGCCGCCATGGCGCAGGTCGGTGAGTGTCTTTTTCACTTTGCCGTCGCAGTAGCCGAGAGCTTCGGACACGTCAAACGGTGCGACGGTTTCTGTGCGGGAGCTGCATGCTCCTATCATGGTGATTGCAGCAGCAAAAATTCCTATTTTCAACAGTTGCATGGCTATGGTATTCTTCTTATATCTGTTGCCGGATAGTGTCGGCAAGGTTTTATATTAGGTAAGCGTTTGTGTTTGTTATCGTTTGTGGTCAGGAGTGGTGATGGTGACGTCGAGCACGTCTATCCAGCCGCGTTCGGGCATGCCGGCAGGCGCGATGCTGTAGAATCCGGCCTTTGCTCCGATCCATTTGCCTGCACGCGCCTTGAACGAAGCGGGTGCGGATGTGAATTTTTTGCCGTCGGTGCTGTAGGCGAAGCGGCACATGGCGCCTTCAGTCACATCCAGACGCAGCCACAGGTCAAGTTCCATGTTGGCTATAAGACCGGCAGTGTAGGTGCGCGTGGGGGATAGGGTAGCTATTTCAGAAGTCTTTTCCACACCTTTCTGTTCGGCATCGGTGCACTGGGCCATGGTCAGGGTGAAACTGTCGGCGGTTTTGACGGCGCCGAATGTGCAGTAGTCCCATCCCATCACCACCAGACCGGAGGCCACGCCCTCGGCATTCTGTTTGGCCGAAATGCGCACTTTGGCCGTCATGGTGAATTTTTCGGCCGGGAATTTCTGCAGCCACAGGTTCGACACATCCCACAGATTGGTGTATGTGCTGTCGCAGCGCTGGCTGTAGATGCGCATCATCCCGTCGTAGGTGGAATAGCCGAAATTGTCGGGAGCATAGTTGGCATGCCATTCGTAGAGCATGGGCGACTGGTGAGTGTCAAGTGTCAGCGAGCGGTCGGCGGGAGCGGGGCGGGTGAATGTTTTCACCGGTTCGCCGCATCCGTCGCCGTCAGGGTCGGCACCGATCACAGGCCAACCGTCTTTCCATTCCATTGGGTTGAGGTGGATGATGCGGCCGTAGGCTCCGCGGTCCTGGAAATGCAGGAACCAGCTGCGTCCGTCGGGGGTGTCAACCCACGCACCCTGATGCGGGCCGTTGATGTCGGTCTTGCCTTGCGCCATTACTATGCGCGGCTCATAGGGGCCGTAGACGTTCCTGGAGCGCATGGCCAGTTGCCATCCGTCAACCACGCCGCCGGCCGGAGCGAAAATCCAGTACCATCCGTCCTTCTTGTAGAATTTCGGGCCTTCCACGGTGTGGTTCACGCCGTCGTTGCCGTCGAACACTATGCGCGGGTTGGAGATTATTTTTGTGCCGTCGGGCGAAAGCTCGCTCACGGTGATGATGCTGTTGAATCCGCTGCGCGATGCCGCCCAGGCGTTCGCAAGATACACGCGTCCGTCCTCGTCCCACAGCGGGGTGGTGTCGATGATGCCGCGTCCGGAAAGCACGCACACCGGTTTGCTCCATTCGCCCTCCGGATCTGTGGTCTTGACCATGAAGATGCCGAGATCGGGGTCGCCCCAGTAGATGTAGTATTCACCGTTGTGGAAGCGGATGGAGGACGCCCACACGCCTTTGCCGTGCTGCACGCGGTCATAGCGGCTGTCGGGGAGTTCGGGTAGCGCGTAGTTCACAAGTTCCCAGTTCACGAGGTCGGTGGATTTGAGAATCGGCACTCCAGGAGTGCACTGGAAGCTTGATGCGGTGAGATAGAACGTGCGTCCGTCGGCCGATGCTGTGACATCGGGGTCGGAATAGTCGGAGAATATGATGGGGTTGGTGTAGTTCTTAGAGGAAAGATTGACTGGATTTGACACAAGTTGCCCTCCGGCAGCCGTCGCGGCAACCGGAAAGCCAACTGTTGTCAACAGTGCTAACAAACAATTTAAAATCGATGCGATTTTGTTGCGTTTCATAAGCGTTTGTGTTAGCTGGATTTAATGAATACCTAACTTATATTTACCTTACATGAAAAATCATTCATATTAATATACGTCCGTGGCATGCTGTGCGCTTAATGCATTCAGCGCTTTTTTGCAGGCTCGATGCGTATTGCTGCACCTCCACGGGGCATGAGGCTGAATTTCAGATGGTCGGATGCCGACACTTTTTTGCTGTCGATCCTGACGTGGGTGGCTGTCTTGACTTCTTCGCCCCCGTCGGTGTATATGGTGGCGGTGTAGGGAGTGCCGGGGTCGAGGAACGAGAGGTCGATTTCCACGTTGTCACCATCGTTGTTGGCCATCGCGCCCACGAACCATGTGTCGCCGTTACGGCGCGCCATCACAATCCCTTTGCCGGGATAGCCGCTGAGCACGCGCGATTCGTCAAAGACTGTGGCAAGATTCTCGAACCACGAGATTTCAGGCTCGCCATGATAGCGGTCGGGAGTGTCGTACCACAGGATGGTCTGCAGAGGCGAGTAGAACACCAGCGAGGCGGCAAGCTGATGTGCGTGCGTGTTGCGCAGGCGCTTGTCGAAATAGCAGATGGTGTAGTCGGCAGCGCCGTTGAGCATGCGTGTGAACGGGAGGGTGGTGTTGTGCGTGGCATCCGGAAACTCCTCGTTGCCGCATATCCCCTCCTGGGTGAGGAGGTTGGGATATGTGCGCGAGAATCCGGAGGGGCGGAATTCATCGTGGATGTTCATCATCAGGTGGTTGTCGGCGGCCGAGCGCACCATGTCGTGCAGCCATGTGGCCCAGCGGTGCGAGGCGTATTGCACGAATCCCGATTTCACGCCTACGATGCCCCACTTGTTGAGCAGGGGGAACAGTTCGTCCATCTGCTTCATGAGTGCATGCTGATTGACATAGAGCCATATTCCTACGCCTTTCTCCTTGCCATAGTCTACGACGCGCTGCATGTCGAGCTTGTCGACCACCTTGGTGGCATCGCCGTCATGGCTTGTGCAGGGGAGATACCACAGCCAGTCGAACAGCATGTAGGGGATGTTGTGCTCGGCGCAGAAGTCGATGTTCTTCAGTCCGGCCTCGGTGGAAATTTTAGTACAGCGCATTATGGTGCCCGGTTTCACCCAGTCGAAATCGCCCTTACGTTCGGGGTTGAGGTTGAGAACGATATCGTTGTTCTCTATGAGTTGCCCCGGGGTGTCGGCGGTCATTATTATTTTCCATGGGGTGGCATAGTAGGTCACTATGTCCACAGGGGAGTACATCACCGACGACAGGGTGCCGGGATGTCCCTCGCGGGCAATGAGTTTGGTAAGGCACCAGTCGTCCACATCGGCATCGAGCAGTGCCACCCATTGTTTCGACGGGAGTTCGAGTGTCAGGGCGCGTTCAACCGGGCGTTTGATGCTGTCAACCGGCGTATGGTCGAAGAACGCCTGCGCCCATTGTTCGCTCCAAGCCATTGTGCCTTCGGGGAAGGTGTAGTCGGTGAGGTCGTCAACCACTTTGTGGAAAATCGCTGCGGGATGTTCGGGGAAAAAGTAGCGGAAGGCGATACCTTCGTTGTAGGCGCGCACCTCCACATCAAGCCGGTAGTCGCTCTTGTCCTTGCGGCTCATGTGCAGTGTGGCCGAATTGAAATTGTCGCGCACGGTGGAACGCTCGCCGTAGAGCGGATGCCATACGGAATCGACGGCTGCATGCACCGTGACGCTGTCGGTGGTGAGGAGGTCCATCCAGCACTCGGGCTGTGCGAGGTCGCGTTTGCCAAGGGCCATCTCCCACACGCGGTTGTCAACGTGCAGGCCAGCGCGCGAGGGGCGGATAAGCTCCTGTCCGTCGCGTTTCACCTCATAGATGAGTTCTTTGCCCGGTTTGGAGAAATTCACCCGGTTACGTCCGTCGGGCGAGGATATGGTGAGCGTGTCGGCGGCTCCTGCTGTGAGCATAGCCAGTGCGGCAGCGGCTGTAATCAATGTATTTTGCATGGCGTTTGGGGGAATTGGAAGGATTATAAGTGTGGTGGGGATTTATTTGAATGTCACGTTGTCGACATGCTCGCCGATGAATATGCGTGCGAAATCGGAGGTCTTGTACCATTTCGGTTTGCCCGGCATGTCGTCGTGTATTTTCTGTCCGTTGATCACAAGGTTGTCGAATGTTATGTCCGACACTTTGCGGGTGTCGTCGTATCCGGCAATCACCGACATTTCAGCATGGTTGCCGTTGTAGGAGATGTCCTTGAACAGGACGTTGCTGACACTGGTGCCGGGGGCGGCGCAGTATTTTTTGTTGAAGAAGATGCGGATGTTCACAAGCTGGCCGCGGCGGAAATCCTCCACGCGGATGTTGTCGAATGTGACGTCGCGCACCACATTGTTGTCGCCGCAGCTGATGCCGAAGCATCCCTGATAGTCAATCTGCTGCTCATGGTGATCGAGGATGTCGAGATTGCGGTAAACGATATTGCAGATGGTGTCGGCCGGTGCGTCAGGCCCGATTTCAGTGGCGCTGCCGTGCAGACCGATCATTATAGGGTGTGCCACGTCGGCCCACAGGGTGGAGTTCTCCATAAGGATGTTGCGGCATCCTCCTTTGAAGCCTTTGCGTGTGGCGTAGACGGTGGAGCAGTCGTCGCTGTTGCGGCAGAAGACGTTGCGGTATGTCACATTGTTCGAGGCGAACACGTTCATGCCGTCGCCCCAGCCGTAGGACGAGATGGATTTCACGTTGTTGATGCTGATTGAATCGCTTTGGCCTACAGGAATCTGAGTGAGGATGATGCCGTCTACATCGATGTTGCGCGAACGCTTGATGTAGACACCCTCGCCGCGTCCCTGCGGATGCACTTCGCCACGCCCGTAGATGCGCACGTCGCGCACGCTGTCGGCAATGAGACGGCCGTTGACACGTGCACCCCCGTCGATGTAGACTGTCGTGCCGGAGGCGAGGCGCAGGCTGTCGCCGGGCAGATTGTGCACGCCGGGAGCGAAGTATATGAGGTTTTTCTGCTTTTTGAGGTTCTTGATCTGTCCGGTTGTAGGCCGGTGAGAGTCGATGGGGTTGGCGAAAAGATGGAGATTGTGGAAAATGTCGCCGTTCACTTCCACCGAGAGGTTGTCGGGGCGGTCGATGGTGAATGTCACCTCGTTGCCGTCGGTTTGCGGCCGGATGCCGCGTGAGAGCGGGCGCACACGAACGGAATCGACGGGCACCGAGCTATTTGAGGTCACTTTCACTTCAACGGCACCGCCGTCGAAATCGAAGTAGGCCATCGACGCCATGCGTACATTGTGCCGGGCGTTTAGCACCTCGTCAACCTTTACGGGATAGGTGCACACCGGTTGCCACGGGCCGTCGGACTGACGCACTTCCACTGTGAAGTCGTTGTTGGTTTCAACTCCCTGGCCTGCAGGGTAGGTGATTATCTCGGCCTGAGATGCCAGTGCTGCCGTGAGCGCTATGGCTGCGCAGAAATGTTTCATGGAGTCGGGTGGTATGATTGGATTGTTGGTTAAAGAGAAACGGGGAGGCAGGGTGAGGGGTTGGTTCATCGTGCCTCCCCGTTGTGAGAGTCAGAGTGTTTTTATTATTCGGTGTAGAGCATCAGTGTGCCCCAGCCGAGCTGGTCGTAGCCACCGGAGTTGAGAGAGTAGCGGGTGTCGCCTGAACCGCATTCGGGGCGCATCTTGTCGGCCATCTGTTTGATGTACTTATAGCCGGAACCGAGGTTTTTCACCTTTGCATAGTGGTGGAGATAGATTTCGCATCCGGGACGTACACCTCCGCGGCCGCCGTCGTCGGCGAATGTTTCCTGCACTGCACCGTGGTCGTGGGGACGTCCGCCGTTGCATGCGCAGTCGATGCAGTAGTTGTAGGTGGTGAAAGGAATCTTGTCGGCCGAGATTACCCACAGGCCGTTCTTGTTGGCATTGTCCGAACCGTCGCGAAGGTTGGTGAGAGCCACATATTCAGCCATCTTCATCAGTGCGTTGTCGTTGGCGGCGAAGAAGTCGAGTTCCTTGATCTGGGTGTTGTCCTTGTAGAGGGTGTAGGCCATCTGGGCCAGTGTGCCTGCCACCATGCACGACATCATGGCGTGTCCCTGGTCACGTCCGCTCTCCTGATTCTGACCGATGGTTTCGGTGGGGTCGAGCGGGTTCACATGGAATGCGTTCACAAGGTTCTTCACGGCGCCGTTGCCTTTGCCGTTGTTGAAGTAGTTCACAACGTAGTTGACCATGGTGTTGTCCTCGGTGAGGATACCGATGGCCAGATATGCGTTGAGGGTAACCAGATCCCAGTTAGACCAGTAGTGGGTGTCGCAGGTGTTGTATTTGGTTTCGAGGAAGTCGAGGCAGACGGAAGCCCATACATCCTTCATCCACTGCTTGTATTTGTTGAAGTCATCGGCAGCCCAGCCGCTGTATTTGCGCACAATTTCGCCTGCGGCAGCGAATGTGTAGCCCTGTGCGCCTGCGGCGAGAGCCTTGTTGGTGTTACCGGTGACGAGGGTGCAGGTGTTGGCCCACGCGTTGAGGATGCGGACCACTGCATCGGCATACTCGTTCTCGCCGGTCACCTGCCACAGCAGAGCCATCTGGTAGGCGGCGGCTGCGTCGCGCATGGCGATGGTGTAGTTCTCATCGCCTGAAATGCCGCGTCGCACGTCGGTGGTGGGGTTGGGGGTGTAGTTCTTGTCGACATGACGGCTGGACTTGAGGGCGGCCAGTTCGTCCTTGACGGCCTGAGGTGCGGAACCATCGGCGAGCGAGTTCTTTACGCGGTCGAAATCGGCCTGGTTGTAGAGCACGCAGGGGTGGTTGTAGGTGTACTGTCCGTCGACCGGAGTGTAGCGTTCTACGGGGGTGAGGTCGACCACACCATACTCGTTTTCCTGGCAGGAGGTCATGCCGGCGGCAATGGCAGCGGCGGTCAGGAAAGATAATATCTGGATTTTCATTGTTGTATGATTCGTTTTAATCGGAGCGCCCCGTGGGGGGAGCCATGCGGCGCTCCGGTGGAAAACTGTGTCGGAATTTTATTTGATTTTATTCTCGATGGTGCGGCCTTCGGAAGCGATGTAGTTCTCCACATCCTCGAGGGTCCTGAAGGTCTGTACCCAGTGTACTTCGTAGTCAAGCGGAGTTGTGGCCGGTTTGATGTCGGCATACTTGAACTGGAATGTTCCGAATGTAGCCACTGCTGTGGTGGGCAGTTTGCCGCCGGTCTGGAAGTTTTGGGTGGCCAGATCGTAGATGAACACGTGTGTGCCGTCGTCAATCTTCCAGTCGTGCGCCCATTTGTTGTTGGTGCCGTTCAGACCGCCCTTGAAGTCCTTGCCTTCGCATTTGCCGGATGTGTCGAGGGTGATGTTGCGGGCAGTCACTTCGGGAACATCCATGAGGTCGTGCATGCGGATGGCGATGATAGGATAGTTGCCTGCGTGCAGATAGACGCTTTCGAAGCACTTGAAGTCCTGACGGAGCTTGTCGGAACCGGTGGCGGTGATGGTGATGTAGCCGGGGTGCCATACGGTCTTGCTGCCGCCGGTGTTGTCCTTCCATACGTAGTCGTCCTCATTAAGGAAGAGTTCGCGGTGCAGACCGGCCGGGAGGGTCATCTCGATGGTGGCGGTGTTGCCGGTCTCGGGGCATCTGGCGGTGATGGTGAAATCGCCGAACATGCCGTTCTTGTTGAATGTCACGACGCCGTCGGCCACGGTTGCGATAGATTCGTCGGACGAGGTCCATTCGATGAGGTTGGTTGTGGCCTGTGCAGGCACTGTTGTGAAGTCGAGAGCTACCTTATGCTCGTTGATTGCACATTCGTAGTTGCCCTTGGCGAACGCCTGGTCGATGGTGATCTGCTGGGGCTGCACAATCTGCATGATTGTGATGGCCTTCGAGCCGCTCACGCCCGAACCGTCGATGGCGGTGGCGGTGATGGTGACCTGGGCGAGAATTGCATCCGTAACCATGCCGGTTACGACACCGTTCTCATCCACGGTGGCAATTGATTCGTCCGACGAGGTCCAGCGCACTGTGCGGTAGGTGGCGTCGGCGGGGAGGATGCTGGCTTTCATCTGCATGGTCTGCGATGCGTAGATGGCATCGTTGTCGGAGCTTACCACAATCTGAGTTGCGGGCACCAGGGCATCGCTCACACGCACACGGATGGAGGCGCTGATGCCGGAGCCGGAGATGTAGGGGTCGGGAGCCACGGTGATCATCGAGTAGCCGTCGCCTTCGGAGGAGAGGGCGGTGATGTTACCGTCGGCATCCACAGCCACGTTCTGGGGGTTGGAGGTCATCCAGAGTTTGTCCTGGAAAGTGACATTGTCGGGATGGAGCAGAGCCGAAAGGCGGTAGGTCTCACCCTTGATCATGGGGAGCACCTGGATGCCGCTCTCGTCGTTGTAGACGATGTGCTTGACTTCATCGGGGAAGGTGAGCTCGACCGACGAGGGGTAGATGGCCTCGGTGAGCTGGGCCGGCTCGTCGTCATCGCAGGCACAGAGCGAAACCGCCATGGCCGCTGTTGCGAGAACACCTGCTATATTTCGGAATTTTAAGAATTTCATGTTATTCTGTGATTCTGATGTTGTGTTTGAAAGTTATTGCCGGTTTACCAGCCCGGGTTCTGCTCGAGGGCGGGGTTGAGCTGAAGCTGGTCGCTGGGGATGGGATAGAGGTAGAGCTTGGAGGTCTGCTTCCACGCACCGCGGTCGGTGTAGAGGATGATGCAGCCGTCGGAGTCGAGGGGGCGGCCTGCGTGGTCGGCCCAGCCTGTCTCGTACCATGTGCCGGTGATCTGAACGCCTGTGAGGTCCTTCGACATCTCCTCGGGAGCGGTGGCCCAGCGTTTGAGGTCGTCGATGCGGAAGCCTTCGAGGAAGAGCTCCACGGTGCGTTCGCGGCGGATTTCATCGCGCATGCTAAGGCCGTTGGCGCTTACCAGTTCGTTGCTCAACTCGGTCATGTTGGGGTTGACGCGTTTGCGCACCTCGTTGAGCCATTTGAGGTCGGCGTTGTCGATGCGGTTGTTGAGCTCGAACATGGCTTCGGCATAGTTCAGATAAACCTCGGCCAGACGGATCACGGGGTAATCGTAGCTTTCGTACTGGTCGGCTACGCGGCGCTCTGTGGCCCATTTGCGGGGTGCATAACCCGATGCATTGGTGGGTGCGCCAGCGGTGAAGTATTTTTTGGAATCGTCGAAATCGGTGTCGTTCCATGCTGTGCGCGAGCGCTCGTTGTCGAAGAATTTTGTGCCGGGCATGAGCAGGGTGTTGTTCATGCGGTTGTCGCGGTTCTGATATTCGGCGGCGGCGCTGCTGACGTCGTTGCCCTTGAACTGAGGGTTTACGGTGCCGTTGTACTTGATGGGGAGGCCGTTCTGGCACACATACATCTCGGCGAGTTTGCGGGTTGCCCAGAAGTTGTAGGTGGTGGTGAGGGCGTGGGTGATGTTCATCACGCATTTGTCCTCGGTGCGTTGGCGGCGTGCCAGGATGTACTCGTGATTGTCGGCTTTCACCAGTCCGGCGGGGTTGCACTGCTCATCCTCGAGGATGAACATGTAGCGGTAGGCTTCGGTGCCGAGGGCTGCAGGTTTGAACAGCGAGTAGCGTGCTCCGCTGATGACGCGTTTGGCGGCGTCGGCGGCGATTTTCAGCAGGGAAGCCGCACGGGCGTTGGTCGAGGTGGCGTTGGCACCGTCGGTGTGGAATTTCTGCCATGTGCCTTCGTAGAGGGCCACACGGCTCAGTAGGCCACGGGCTGCGTCCTTGCACAAGCGTCCGTTTTCGGTGGGCTGCTCGGGCAGGCCTGCCTCAGCATCGAGGAGGTCCTGCACGCACAGGTCGATCACCTGAGAGCGGTCGGTGCGGGGGCCATAGAGGGCTTCGGAGTCGATGTCGAGCGGTTCGGTGAGCATAGTTACGTTGCCGAATGTCTGCACCAGCTCGAAGTAGTTCATGGCGCGGAAGAACTTGGCTTCGGCCACGGGGACCTTGATGGCTTCCTGGTCGCTGAAATCGGGAGCGTTTTTCAGCAGCAGGTTGCAGTAGTAGATGTTCTTGAAGTTGCCGTTGTAGAGGCCGTCGCCGGTGGGGATTGTGTTCGTGCCCTGGCTGGAGGGGTTCACGTTGGTGGTGCAGAGGAGGTCGCTGCGGAAGTCGCTGTGGACGTTGTCCTGCACGCCGCGTCCCAGGTTGGGGAGCCATCCGTAGAACTGGTTGGCGAAGAGCTGGAAGTTCTCGGCCGTGCTCCACACATGGTTGTCGGACATTTCAGCCTTGGGCTCCAGGTCCATGCATGAGGGCAGGAGGGTGGCCATGGCTGCGAGGCATCCGGCAGTTATATATTTTTTGATTTTCATTTGAATCTTGTTTTTCTTTGTTTTATCGGCGCGGAGGCCGATGTTGATTTTTGTTAAGGTTCAGCAGTGGATCAGAATGTGAGATTCAGACCGAATGTCCAGTTGCGGGTGAAGGGGTAGCGGCTGAAACCGGAATCGGCCGAGCGTCCGGCTTCGGGGTCGTAGCCGTCCTGCATCTTGGTGGTTTCCCAGAGGTCCTCGCCGGTTATGTACACGCGGGCGTTGGTGAGGCAGTGGGTGGCTTTCATCCATTTTGCGGGGAAGGTGTAGCCTACGGTCACGTTCTTCAGACGCAGGTAGCGGCCGTCCTGGGCTGTGAGCGACGATGCCTGATAGTTGTAGTTGTTGATGGCATTGTCCACGATGTAGGGCGAGAAGTATGCGTCGGGGTTGGATGGTGACCACACATTGCCTACGGATGCGTTGGCAGTGTTGGTGTACCAGTTGCGCATGGGCACTGTGAGGTTGTTGATGCCACGGTAGATGAAGCGGTTGGCCGCACCCTGGAACACGAAGTTCACGTCGATGCCCTTCCAGTTCACGCCGAAGTTGAACGAGTAGCTGATTTCGGGGGTGTCGGAGCCGAGGAAGATGTAGTCGTTGTAGTCGAGGACACCGTCGCCGTTCTCGTCGCAGAACATGTTGTCGCCCACACGGAGGTTGTCGGGCATGCCCACGCCGTTGTTGGGGAAGAATTTGTCGACATAGGCTTTCAGCTGCTCCTCGTTCTGAATCTTGCCGCCGTAACGGAGACCGAAGAGCGAGTTGATGGGATATCCCTGACGTACGCTGGTGAATCCGGATGTGAGCAGAGTGGAGCCCTGGATGTCCTGAATCTTGTTGCGTGCGAAGGTGAATGTTCCGCCCACGTGGTAGTTCCAGTCGCCCACGCGGCCATTGTAGGTGATCTGGCCGTCAAAACCCCAGTCCTTGAATTTGCCGGAGTTGGACGAGGGAGCCTTGTCGCCAAGGAGAGCGGGGTAGGTGACGCCGATGAGCATGTTGTCGTTATGCTTCTCGAAGTAGTCCACCGAACCGGAGATGGCTCCGTTGAGGAATCCGAAGTCGAGACCGACGTTGAAGTTCTTGATGCGTTCCCACGAGCGGCTGTTCGAGGCGAAGGTGCCGTTGGTGGTGATGGTGCTGAGCTTGTCGTTGCCTACATAGGCGCCGTTGTTGCTGTTGATCACGTAGAGCTGGTAGCCGTCGTAGTTGCTGATGCCGCTCTGGTTACCCATTTCGGCGTAGCTGAGGCGTACTTTCAGGTTGGAGATCCAGTCAATGTCGCGCAGGAATTTCTCCTGGTTGATGCGCCATGCGCCCGACACGCCGTAGAAGAATTCCCAGCGGTTCTTGCTCTGGAATTTCGAGGAGCCGTCGTAACGTCCGTTGAACTCGAGGAGATAGCGGCCGTCGAAATCGTAGTTGAAGCGGAAGAAGTAGCTGAGGTTGGAGAACTGCCAGCGGTTGGCCAGTTTCTTCTTGTCACCGTCGAGGTCGTTGATCGACACTTCGCCCGTACCGTTGATGATGTCGAGGGCGGTGTTCGGGTCGCGCACGGCCACACCGAACACGCGGTAGTCCTTGAACTCATACTGCACACCGGCAGTGAGGCTCAGGTTGTGCTGCTTGGCGAAGGTATGATGGCCGTGGAGATAGCCGGTGAGCGAATAGAAGTCGGTGCGGCTGCTGGTGGAACGCGAGTAGGGGAAACGCATCTCGTCCTTGCCTGCAGGCACGTCGAGATAGGTGTAGGTGTCATAGGTTTTGCGCACCATGTCGCGCCATGCGGCCGACGAGTTGTAACCCACGTTCACGTTGGCGTCGAGCCAGGGGGCGATGTCGGCCGAAAGCGTCTCGCTGATGTTGATGGCCGATACGGTGAGCTTGTTCTCGCCGCCCTCTTCGATACGTGCCACAGGCGACACCCATGTACCCCATTTATAGGGCTTGCCGGAGATGGTGGTCAGCGGCAGACAGGGCTGCGGCATCTGGCCTACGGAGATGGCTTCGCCGATAAGGGTAGGTGCAACCTGCTCCTGACGGTTGTAGGCGATCATCGACTCCAGGCGGATGCGCTTGGAGAGCTGCCAAGTGTCGTTGAGACGGATGTTGTAGCGCTGGTTGTTGTTTTTGCCATACTTCAGCGGGGAGCCGTCGTACATGTAACCGAGTGACAGACGGTATTTGTTGGCTTCAGAGCCGCCCGATATGCTGAGGTTCTGCGAGGTTGACCATGCGTTGCCGAACAGCGAGTCGACCCAGTCGACATCGTCGGCAAACACGAAGTCGCCCACGTCCTTGAAGCCCATGTCGCCCCAGGGGTTGGCCGACGGACCGTTGAAGCCCATGGCCGGGTTGTTGATGTTGATCACCTGGCCGGCATATTTCTTCACCATCTGGGCATACATGAGCCAGACGGCGTTGCCGTTGCCGGGATTCTCGTTGGCTGCAATGATCATGTCGGCCCATTCGGTGGGGCTCATCAGGCGGGCCATCAGACCGGGATGACGCATTGTGGCCGAACCGCTGTACTCTACCTTCACACGGCCTTCCTGACCGCGCTTTGTGGTGATGAGCACAACACCGCCGGCTGCGCGCGAACCGTAGATGGCGGCGGCACCGTCCTTGAGGAAGTTGATGCTTTCAATATCGTTGGAGTTGATGAGGCGCAGGTCGTTGACGCTTTCCGAGGCCACACCGTCGATGATGATGAGTGGCTCGGTGGAGTTGATTGACGATGCACCGCGCAGGTTCATCGACCATCCTTCGTCGCCGGGGGCCGACGAGCCACGGGTGATGTTGACACCTGCCACCTGGCCCTGCAGAGCCTGAAGGGGGCTGGAGAGGTTACCTTTCTCCTGGAATGCCTTGGCATCCACAACTGTCACGGCACCTGAGAGCGATTCTTTCTTGGCTGTACCGAAGCCGACAACCACAACCTCGTCGAGCATGGTGTTGTCCTCCTCGAGCACGATGTCGAGATGGCTGCCTGAGACTTTGACCTGCTGGGGCTTGTAGCCTACATACGACACGGTGAGTGTTGAGCCCTGTGCGGCGCGCAACGAGAAGTTGCCGTCGATGTCGCACGATGTGGCGTTGGTGGTTCCCTTGACGGCCACTGTTGCACCGATGAGGGGTTCGCCCGCAGAGTCGGTCACTGTTCCTGTTATAGCGGCCGCAGCAGCTTCAGTGGCCGCCTGCGCATGTGCCTTCTGGGGCACGCCAACCAATACCAGTGCCGTTGCGAACATTCCGCACGCGAGTATGCCGCGCATCGAAATTTTGAGGAATCTCTTTCGCATAAATGAGACTTGTTTGGATTTAGATATTAAGATTAAAAAGATAAAAATATTGTCAGGGGAAATTGTCCGGGGCGACATTGCCGCACTGTTGTTGGCGCGTGCTGTTGCCGCGGGCCATAAGGAAGGCGTCGTTTGCCATGGACCGGGCGCCTTTGCTGTATGGCTGCCTCAGGCGATGGCGACAATGTATTGGCGTACGTCGCGGCGCCCCATGCGCAGGTGGTTCTCGATGGTGCGTCCCGAAAGGTTGGTGGCTTCCGAGATTTCGTCGATCGACAGCCCGTCGTAGCGGCTCATGCGGTAGACAAGCTGGCGCTGTGTGGGGAGCAGGCATACGCGTTCCAGTTCCTTTGCTGCCAGGTCGCGTGCCGACACTTCCGATTCCACGTCGGTGGCGTAGATGCTGCCTGAATTCATCAGGTCGGCATGCACGTTTTCCGCTATATATATGTGGCGGAGGTAATCGTTGATTGTGTTGCGGGCGATGGTGAACATGAATCCCTTCACGCTTTCGGCATTGAGGGGCTTTTCGCATTCAAGCATCTTCATCCACACGTCGTGCGCCAGATTTTCTGCATCGGCCATGCAGTTCACGCGTTGCGCGATGAAGCGCAGCAGGGTGGCTGAGTGCCGGGCGTAGAGGTCGGCGACGAGTTCGGCGTTCTGACAGGTTGAGTTGTTCATGGCATGTTGATTTTGATTAGTCCATAATCTTCGGATGCAAAATTAGAGGCTAAATCAACCCTGTACAACATTTTTACCTGCGGGAATATCCCGTTTGTTGCAGTTAGACAAATTGTGCTATATCATATTGAAATGTAGTTGTTTAAGAATTTGAGACAAGTAGTTTCATAAAAGTTTGAGACTGAAAATTTCTTTATTTCGTCTGCATTTGCAGCTTTTGCCAAGATGAAATCCGTGAATCATCCGGACTGAGTCGAAGCGCCGACGGGATTGCAGGGATATGCCTTTGGCATGTGAAATCATTTTCACAGAATATTTGCACTCGCCGTTTCCAAAGCCAAAGGCAGGTTTCCCACAAATAAATGGCGGTAACTCTGTGTGCGTTTCAGGCAGCGCACCTAAATTCCTTCCTGGACGCCGCACCATCAATTGGAAGATTTCTGTTTTTTGAGAAAGTCGGCGGGCGTGATGCCGGTGAGGTTCTTGAAGTGGCGGAAGAAAGAGGCGCGTGAGGAGAATCCGCATTTCTGGCTCATGGCGGTGAGCGTGTATTTCGATGCATCGGGCTGACTGACCAGACGCTTGAATTCCGCCACACGGTATTCGTTTACATAGTCGTAATAGTTTTTGTGCAGGAACTGATTGAACAGGAATGAGAGCGCGTGAGCCGACGAGCCGATCATTTCGGCGAGATCCGAGCTTTTGAGGTCGGGGTTGGTGTAGGGCTTTTCCTGCTTCATCAGAGTTTCGAGCTTGCGGTGGAGGCGGCGGCATTCCTCGTCGGAAAGGCGTGTGGTGCGGTAGCGTTTCAGCTGTTCGTCGAGAGCTGCCTGTTCGGCCGCATGGCGGTCGGTCTCTTCCTGACGGATGCGGAGAAGGTTTTCTGCCCTGGCGCGCATGCGCAGCCGGATGAGTAAATATGCCAGCACAGAGGCAAGGAGGATGAGAATGATGCTCGCCACAATGGCCCAGTTTACGCCGCGGCGCACGGTGATGTCGATTGAGGTTTCGCTTGTAGGGTCGCCGGCCTGGCGTATGCGGAACAGGTAGGAGCCTTGCGGTAGGTTGAAATACTGGATTTTCTCATGTCCGTTTTTCATGCGCCATGAGGGGTCGACCCCCTCGAGCATGAATTCCACACGCTGGTTGCCCGGTTCGATGTAATCGAAGTTGGCATGAGATATGGTGAAGTTATTCTCATTGTCGGCCAGATCGAGCCGCATCCTTTTGTTGCCCCGGCGCAGCCGGTGCATCACGCTGCGGCCGTTCGAGGTGATGTCGGTGATGTCGGGCAGGCGCATTGCCGTGGCCTGCTGGCGGAAGTTGTCGTAGTTGAGCTGCACCAGACCGCGTGTGGTTCCCATCCATATGTCGCTGTTTTCGTCGCGGATGGGGCTGCAGAGGGTGAACACCTTGCTTGGCAGTCCGTCTGACTCGCTGAAATACCGGAGTGTCTCGCGACCGTCGTAGCGCACCAACCCCATTTCCGATCCGATCCAGAGCATGCCGTCGGCATCGTCGGTGATGAATGTGGCCGCGCGGTTGGTTGCGGGTGCCACCTCGGTGAGGGGGCGGAAATCGGTGAGGTCGAGGTTGCTGGTGAAGATGTCGCCACGGTCGGGCACGAAGTAAAGGCGCTTGTTCTTGTCCTCGAACACGTCGCGGATTTTCTGGTTATTTATGAATCCGGCGGGGAATCCTTCGGTGCTCAGGCCGGTTCCGCTCCACACGGCGATGCCGTTCTCGGTGCACATCCATCCGCGCCCGGTGCTGTCGAAGAAAATTTCGTAGACGTTACCCTGGGGGAGGTGTGAGTTTTTGGATCTGAAGTGCAGGTTGTCGCCGGCCGACGGGCGGTTGGAGAGGCGGTATATGCCGTCGGATGTGCCTATCCACAGATAGTTGTAGCGGTCCGGCGTGATGACGAACACTGTCTCGTTGTTGTTGAACCCGGGAGCGGGACTGAACGACTTCAGTGTGAGAGTGGCAGGATTGAAGGTGTACATGCCGCCGTTGTAGGTGCCTATATAAAAAAGGTCGCCCCACTTGGCTATGCAGAAAATCATGTTGGAGCGGAGCTGCGGCATGGTGAATGATGCGGAGCGCCCGGTGGATTCGTCGAAATAGAACAGGCCGTCGCGTGTTCCGATCAGTTTTCGCGGCCCCTCCACGGCCACGGCGCGAACTGCCATGTGGCGTGTGTCGGTTGAGTTGGCGGGATGGTAGGTGGTGAATATGTCGCGGCGCAAGGGGGTGTACTGCACCCCGTCCTGATAATATCCAACCCACAGCAGCCCCATGTCGTCGGCAAGAACCGAGTAGACGGAATTCGAGCGGAGCACATCGTCAGTCTTACCGTTGAAATGCAGATGATGGAGTGCGTCGCCTGTGGCCGGATTGATGATGAACACGCCGGTGCCGTCGGTCGACGCAATCAGAAGCCCATCGCGCACCGACATGGCCGTGACGATGTTGTTGCCCAGATTTATGAGTGGCAGGCGAGTGCCTTTGCTCATGATGAAAGGGAGGATGCCGCCTCCGCGCGAGGCTACGAACAGCGTGTCGCCGATTGAGACGATGTCCGACGGGCTGAAAACGCCGTTGAACGGGAAGTGCTGGAACTCGCCTTTGTCTGTGAGGAAATGGTGGAGACCGCGTGCCGATGCGCCCCACACATCGCCTGACGGGGTGATGTGCAGTGCGGTAAGGTTGTTGGCACTTGACATCACATCGGGGTTCAGGAGATAGCGCTGCATGCGGTTCTTTGTGAAGTCGATGGCGAACAGCCCTGTGTTGGTGGCGGCGAAAAGGGTGCTGTTGACGTAGCCGAGGGCATTGACGGATGTGTTGATGCGGTCGGGGAACATGGGTTCGAGCTGGTCGGTGAGGCCGGTCTGACGGTAGAGCCCCGACGCGTTGCCCATGAATATCTCGCCGCGCTCACCTTCGGTGATGGCCTTGACGCGTTTGATGTTGAGGTTCTCGCCCGGAATGGGGTAGCTTTTTATGCTGTTGCCGTCGAAACGGTCGAGACCCAGGCCTGTGCCGAACCAAACGAAGCCGCGCGAATCCTTGAAAATCCGGTTTACAACGTGGTCGCTCAGACCATCGTTGATGTTGACCGATTCCAGCGGTTTCGCGGATAAAGATAGTGTGGCTGCCAATAAGGCTGAAAAGAGTATGCAGAGTTTTCGGTGATTCACAGTTCAAATAAGGCCGTAGATAAGAAGCTTTGGTATCGATTTTAATGCAATATTAACTCATTTCGGAAACATCTATTACCTCTTCGATGTTAAATTTTCATAATAAACAGTCTGGAGCCTGTGGCACCGGACTTTGGCGGGGGAAGATGACAGATGCCGGTTACACCGTCGGAGAGTTGATGACTGGTGACACCGGCATCGCGGTAAGGGCTTGTTATGAAGCCTTAGGGCTTATTTGCGGATAATCGGGGTGAGGGTTTCGGCGGCGGGGAGCTTGTGGCGCTTTTTGCCGATGGTGATGGTGGCCGGGGCTGTGGCGCGGTAAGCGTAAGTGCCGTCGGGCCGGAGGGTCACGAGCACATCGGCAGGAGTGGCGGTGGTCACGGAGATTTGTGGGGCGGCAAGCGATGTGCCTCCGGTGAGGAGCCATTTGTCTACTGATGCCAGGGCGAATGTGCCTTTGGCCGAGAGGCCGGGGATGCTCACTGTGGCGTCGGGATTGTCGGACGACAGGATGAGGTCGTGCGTGCCGTCGGTGAGTGCAACGTCTATGGCCACATGGCTGCCCTCTGCGTCGGCCTTCACCTCAGGATAGCTTACGGAGGCGATGCGCGAGGGTGATGCGGTTTTGGTCGGTTCGAATACGGCCACGAACGGGCGGTTCCATGCCTCGCCGTTCTGACGTGCCACAAAGGTAAGGGTGGGCTGAGCCTTGATGTCGTAAGGCATGCCTGGTATGCGCGAGAGGCCTTCGGTCATGGGGCTGAGTGCCGAGAATACCGTGCGGTCGGGGGCTCCCTGCATCCACATGTTCATCTCCACGTTTGAGCTGTCGGGCATATCCACGGTGTAGAGGGCGCGGATGTCGGCGTGGGTGACGGCCTCCTGCTGGTTGTAGATGTAGGAGTAGGCGCCCAGATGTGCACCCGCAAAGGCAAGCTGCTGCGAGGGTGAGAGTTGCAGCTGTGTGCCGTCGGCGGCGTTGGCAAGCGTCATGTACTGGCCCATGTTGTGGTAGAAGTAGTCGTGAAATTTGTCGCGGCCGTTCTGACGGCGGGAGCGGAAAATGTCAACATAATAACCGGTGGAATCGGAAGTTTCGACGATGGCGTTGATGCGGCGCTGGTCGGCCTGCGATTCAGGCTCGAGGAAATAGATGTCGCTGACGCTTACGGGGGTGTATTCCGGTGTGGATGCCGCGGGGAACAGACCGTCCACGCGGAACGGGTGATTGCTCTTCATTACGGGGTAGGAGGAGATGCCGTCGACGCATACGGTGTTGTGCGCCGGAAACTGGCTGTAATATTCCTTGTAGTCAAAACCGGAATAGAGCGTGCGGCCTATGCCGGCGTCGGGGCCGAGGCGCAGTCCGTGGCCGTATAGCTCCATGCTGATGCCGTTGGCATGCATGTGGTTGCCTTCGCTGCCGTTGAGGGCTATCATGAGCGAGCGCTGGGGATCCATGCCTGTGCGCTGCACCAGCCATGAGGCGTTGGGGGCATGGAAGGTTGGGGTGACGTATGGGAGGAGCGAGTCGGCCTGCACGGCGGCGAGCATGCGGCGGAAGCGGGCTTCCTGCTGCGGTTTACCGAAGAGCACGGCGTTGTCGATGAGGCGCTGATAAATGCGCGGGTTCACGCGCGATGGGTGGGTGTCGCCGAACCCGATGGTGAGGGCGTCGGGCATCATGTACTGTGGGTAAGACTCGGCAGCTTTGGCAATGACGGGAATCTGCTCCACAAGGTCGATGCCGAGTTCACGGCCCACGATGTCGGCTATGTCGGTGAAGTCGTTGAGCACCACCATGGAATATCCGGCGCATTCGGCCCAGACGCCTGTGGCGGGATCATAGCCGTAGGCGGCAAGCTTGGGTACGCTCCATTGGCGTATGGACGAATCGTGCAGAACGCGGTCGATGTAGTGCTGGCGTCCTTTGCCGTCGGCATATGCCTCGTCGGGCTGCAGCAGCAGGGCCACTTTCAGTATGTAGCGCGCCTGCATGAAGTTCCAGTTGTTGTGGGGCACGCCGTTGGCCTCGATTACGTCAGCCCATTTCTTGAATGCGGCGTCGTAGACGGTGCTTTTGCCGGGGAAGTTCTTTTCCAGATAGGGCCTTAGGATGGGATAGATGGCGGCCATCTGGTCGAGCGCATCCTCATGGATCACCTCGAACGACTGCAGCCCCACCAGTGTCTGCTGGTGGCCGTTCTCAAGGTCGTGGGGCATCTCTTTCCAGTAGATGCCGGTCATGTAGGTGTCGAACACGTTGGCGGCCGCCTGTGCGTATTTCTCTTCGCCTGTGGCCTGCCATATGAGAGCGGCTGTCTTTGCCAGACCTCCTATCTCGTTGTTGATGCTGTTGATAATGCAGCCGGTGGCACCGATTGGCGCCCATTCTTTCGGCTTGCCGGGGAGGGTGTTGTTGGCAAGATACATGCCTCGCGGGTCATCGCTACCATAGGGTGGCAGTTCGGCTATTGACGGACGGGCATAGTTGGTGGCATGGCTGCGTGCGCCGCTGAGGTGCACCGTGGGGGCTTCGGCGGGAACGCCTTCGGCAACTCCGGCATAGTTTTCGCCTTTGATGTATTCCTGACGGGCACGGGTGTTCCAGTGCATCTGCAGGCGCGATTCAAGCCAGTGGGGGCCGCTGTCGACCATGGCTTCAACCTTCTGTTTCCATTTCTCGACTTCACGGGGAGCTGCGCCATCGGCTGCGACGGCACACTGGCAGCCCAAGCCCCACAGGGCGGCTGCTACGAATGCAGGGAGTAGTTTACGGGTCTTCATACTATGAAAATATACGCCTGTGGCCCACTGTTCACTCAACGTCGGGTTGCAGTGAAATATTATGGATGCCATCCGGAACAGATGTAAATGTAGCTGCTGTGAGCTATTTGTCTAACGGAAATCCGGGCGGTGCGCTTGCCATGAGGGTGCGCATCGCCCGGATAAAATGAGTACAGGGATTGAAGCCTGGCGATGTTGTATCTGAATCAGAGAACTACTTTCTCAACTTTGCTGCCATGACGGCGGATGTAGATGCCGTTTTCGGGATTGGCAACGCGGATGCCCTGGAGGTTGAACCACTCAACCGGTGCATCGGCATCTTCTGCCATAACGTCCTCAACACCCGAGGAAACTTTTTTTGCCAGAATCAGATTGCCGTCTTTTGCAGCAAGTGTCAATCCTTCGTTTGTGATGTTGAATAATTTTGGATCGGTGCAGTTTTTGACAACAACGGTGTTGGCCGGTACGTTGTCGGACGATACTCCGGCAGCGTCAGTATAAGTGATGTCGATGGGAGTGGTGTTTGAGAGGCCGTCGTTGGCTACATTGATTGTGTTAAGGGTGTTTTCAAGCGTGAATTTAACATCGTTGTCGCCTGAAATGGTTGCTAAGGCATAGTCATTGTTTTCCGGCTTGTAATATTTAAGCAGCACAGTTGCACCCCCTTTGACATTATTAAGAGTTACATTTCTCTGGCCTTTGGCATATACTGCAGGTTTGCCTCCTTCGGGAATGCCGGTCAGTGTTACATTGTCAAGTGTCAGATTTCCGGCACCTACTTCAATCTGGCCCTCTTGATTGTTATTGACTGAATTATTGTTGAAATCAAGGGTCAGGTTTTTAAGAGTTGTGGTGGCATTAGTAAGCAACATCTGTTTGTTGTTGAACTGTTTGATTATACGTTCGTTCCCTGTTTTTCCGCTGACAATAAGGTTTGGAACTTCAAAGCCATGACGGTCGCTTAATTCGATATCATCAATTATGTTGAGGTCTTTTATATCGGATTCCTTTGCAGCCTTGCAAGCATCTTCAAGAGTCTTGAAATTTTCACCGTTGAATGCAGCCACATATGTCTGTTTGGCGTATACCAAATCATTGTTTGCAACTTCTACCTCGTAACCCTCAGTACATCCGATGAATTCAAATTTAGAAAGGTCGTTATACCCTGACACGACTATGGAATTGTTCGTACGTTTTTCTCCTTCCAAAATAATTGTTATTTTTTTAGTGTTGGCAAGAGCTGCAGCCTTTATGCGTAAATTTTTTTCAATATATAGAGATGAGAAGTTGTTGTTGCCTTTGATTGTGATGGCATCATTATTCCCGCAAAAAAACTCACCACGGCCTTCGTTTACTGTACAGTTCTCAACAGTAACGTTTTCAAGGGTGACCTTGCTGTTTGAAATCGAACGCATTAAACCTCCGGCATGTGTGGTAGCTGCATTTTTAAATGTAACATTATTTAATGCGTTGTTGCCCGCTTTCATTTCAATTATGTTGCGGTTTGCCCAAGTCTGATTATTCCCATCGAAAGTTACATTCGACATGTTCAATGAGCCTCCGGTGTCAATTACTATTACGGCAGATGATGTATTAGTTGCTGTGATTACAGCATTTTCAGCACCAGTAATAGTTATGGATTTGTTGGTAATTGTAATTGTTGAAGTGATGGCTGGAATCTCACCGGAAATAGTAATTACATCAGTTTCGTTAGTCGCAGCTGTAATGGCATCACTTAGGGTGTTGTATGTGGTGTCGCCGATTTTGATGTCGGCGAGGAGAGTGCTTGTGCAGAGAGCGGCGCAAGCGGCGAGAGTAAGGATTTTTTTCATTGTATTGTTGTTTTAGTGTTAAAGTTTTTCAGAGGGTATGGGAGGGTGCGTGTGCAGGCACTCCGTCTGAATTATTGTTCGCATAAATGGGCAATGGCACTCAATGTCAATGCAAAAAAATCCGGACGATGCTGCCGGTGAATCGGCGCATCGCCCGGATGAGGGGAATCAGAAACTATATGTGTGTTTACCTATCGGATATTCCGGATTTCAGGAGTGGAATCAGAGCACTACTTTTTCTACCTTGTTGCCCTGACGGCGGATGTAAACACCGTTGTCGGGGTTGGCAACGCGTACGCCCTGGAGGTTGAAGTATTCAACGGGAGCGTCGGCGTCTTCAACTATTACGCTCTCTACGCCCGACTGGTTGTCGGAGAACATGAGACCATCGTTTGCCTCGTTCGCAACGAGTTCATATTCCAGACCTTCGGGGAGTGTGAATTTGGTGGCGTCGGTTGTACCGGAGATGAGGGTCTTGCCGAGAACGGCTGTCATGTCGGTAACATCACCGAAGGTAAGGTCAACGGCGTTGAAAGCGTCACCCACGAAGATGCAGGGATAAACGCCGGCTTCGTTGATTTCGATATTGATTGTCTCGATCTCGCAGCCGGCACCGAGATTGAGGTGGCCCTTCTTGCCAAGTGCCACTCTGGGGAGGTTGGATGCTGTGAGTGTTGCTGATCCGTTGTCCTTGACGAAAAGATGGTTCTGCGTGGTGGAGTATGTGGAGAGGTCGCAGTTGTCAAGGATGAGCATGCCCTGCGATGAGAGCGCGTTCTGGGTGCGCTCATCGGCGCTTTCGAATGTGATGTTCGTGAATTTGGTTGTGGCGCCAGAGTTCGATTCGAACATGGTCTGGGTCTTGTTGCCGTTGGTGTATGTGAATTTCACGCCTTCGCCAGCACCTTCAAAGGCGGCGTTGGAGTTCTTGTTTGCGTTAATGTAGCGTGCGGTGATTTCCACATCCTTAAGTACATTAACTGTTATGGTTTCAATAGCATTCGGTTCCTGGGTTACGGTGGCGGCATCCCATGCACCCTGCCACGACATATAGCCGGTTTCGCCGATGGTGGCGAGGTAGTCGGGTGTATAAGATGCGTCGCGGCATACGATGTCGGCGTCGCCGGCTACAGCCTTGAGACCCTCGGCGCATACGATGTCGAATTTAGAGAGATCGGTTGTGCCGGAAACAAGCACATTTCCGTCCGTTGCAGCCAAGGCGTAGATTTTGATGGCGGGAGTGGCTTCGGCAAGGTCGGATGCCACGATAGCGTGGTTGTTCTTCTCAATCATAAGCGAGAAGCCATTGATATCGCCTACAAGAGTGAGCGCCTTGTTGCCGCCCATTTTGCAGAGACCGACATTGTCCACGCCGGAGCAATTGCTGAAAGTACAGTTGTCGAGGGTGACTTTACCGCTGCCTTTGATCTGGATGATGCCGTTGGCGGCTGTGGTGCTGATGTTGTTGAATGTCACATTGGTAAGCGAGCTTGTCCCGCCGCCGAATTCAAACAGGGCTGTGGAGGGATTGCCTTCGCCGTCAACTTCAAGTGTGACGTCGCTGATTACCAGACCTTGTTTTGCAACAACAAAGGGCACTGAAAGGCTGGCGGCATAGTTGATTACGGCTCCGGGTTCGCCTTTGATGGTGACAACGGCATTGTCGTTGCGGAGGCGTTTGTCAATGGTGACGGTTCCTGAAACGGTGATGACCTGATCGGCAGTGACAGCAGCCACGGCGTCGCTCATTTTTTCGTAGGATGTGTCGCCGATTTTGATGTCGGCCCACATGGAGCCTGTGCAGAGTGCTGCGCAAGCGGCGAGAGTAAAGATTTTTTTCATGTTGTGTTATTTAGTTTGAGGTTATGATATATCGGTAGCGGAAGTGCGGATGTAAGTCCGGAAGCTCCCTTTTCGATATATTGTTCGGCCAATCAGGCCGTGACACTCAATGCCAACATGAAAAAAATCCACAGCCTATCGCTTCCGGCGAAAGGCTGCTACCTGTAACACCGTCAGGGGAGTGTCAGAGTTGTAGGGTCGCGACCTGTCGCGACTGCAGCCCGGTGGAATTCGGCAGGCTCACGGATTGATAATCCGGTGTTGCAGTCGCGACAGGTCGCGACCCTACGTCATGTGTGGTGTGATGTAGGGATGTGTCAGAAGAAGTAGGTGGCGCGGACGGTCCAGCCTTTAAGGCGGGCTGAGTAGTCGATGAGCTGCGATGCCTTGGTGGCGTATGTGAGTCCCCACATGTAGGAACCCTGCACTTGCCAGCGTTTGAAAATCTCGAAACCGAGACCGGCCTGCATGCCGAACGAGCTGGCGTATTCAAATGCCTTGCAGCTGCTGTGGGCGAGGGTGATGTTGACCACAGGACCGCCGAAGACGTATGGCGCGGCATAATCCTCCCAGCCGTTCATGCGGGTCCATTTGAAACGCAGGTTCACAGGAATCTGGAGTGTGTGGAGGTTGATGTGCTCCTTCCCGTAGCCCTGGTCGCGCCATAGCGGCCAGCGGCCAAGGTCGAGAGTGGCCCCCTGCATGGCATACATGGCTCCGAGGTCGATGCCGAAGCCAATGCCGGGGAACATCATTTCACCTTGCACACCTACCACGGGGCCGAAGCCGTTGGAGGTCTGCACAAGGTCCTGCTTGAAGTTGAAGTTGGTGATGGTGACGCCTGCGGTGGGACCCCAGCGGAATTCGGCTTTGGATGCCTGCGAACCCGCTGCGGCGCATATCAGGATTATAGCGATAGTCTTTAAAAGCTGTTTCATCGGTGGATGGGGTTGGGGAGGGAAAATGTCTGTTGGAATGCTGGTGGTCAGGCTTTGGCACCGACAATGGCAGCTGCCTCGTCGGCGGTGACCATCTGCTGCTCGCCAGTGGCCATGTTCTTGAGGGTGAGTTTGCCCTGAGCCATCTCCTCGTCGCCCACCATTGCCACGTAGGGGACATTCAGGGCGTTGGCATAGGCCATCTGTTTCTTGATTTTTGCGGCATCGGGATAAAGTTCCACGCTTACGCCATTGGCGCGCAGCTGCTTCATGAGTGCTAGCGAGGCCGCAGCCTCCTTCGGACCGAAATTCACCATCATAATCTGAGTGGAGGCAGAGGTGGAGGCAGGGTAGAGGTCGAGGGCATTGAGCACGTCGTAGATGCGGTCTGCGCCGAACGAGATGCCCACGCCCGAGATGCCGGGCATGCCGAACACTCCGGTGAGGTTATCGTAACGGCCGCCACCGGTGATGCTGCCTATCTGCACATCGTTGGCTTTCACTTCGATGATGGTGCCCGTGTAGTAATTGAGACCACGGGCGAGCGATACGTCAAGGTCGAGTGTGGCCGAAAGTCCCAGCGGTGTAACGCCGTTTATCACCTCGCGAAGCTCCTTCACGCCGAGCGAGCCGGTTTCGGACGATGCCAGGAGCGATTCGAGGCGGTCGAGCCGCTCTTCCACCGTGCCTGAAATCTGCAGCAGGGGCTGCAGGGCCTGCACGGCTTCCTCGGAAAGGCCGCGTTCCATCAGCTCGGCGTTCACGTTGTCGATGCCTATCTTGTCGATCTTGTCGATAGCTACTGTGATGTCGACGATTTTTTCGGGAGCGCCTATCAGTTCGGCTATCCCGGCAAGCACCTTGCGGTTGTTGAGCTTGAGGGTAATGCTGATTTTGAGGCGGCGGAACACTTCGTCGATGAGTGTGAGCAGCTCAATCTCGTTGATGAGCGAATCTGAGCCCACCACATCGGCATCGCACTGATAGAATTCGCGGTAACGGCCTTTCTGCGGACGGTCGGCACGCCACACTGGCTGAATCTGATAGCGCTTGAACGGGAGCTGCAGCTCGTTGCGGTGCTGCACCACGTAGCGTGCGAACGGCACGGTGAGGTCGTAGCGCAACCCCTTCTCGCACATTTTGGCGGCAAGAGCCGGACAGTTGTCGGAGTTGATGTCGGCGGGGTCGATGCCGCGCAGGAAATCGCCCGAGTTCAGAATCTTGAACAGCAGCTTGTCACCTTCCTCTCCATATTTTCCCATAAGGGTGGAGAGATTCTCCATGGCGGGAGTCTCGATAGGGTTGTAGCCGAACAGGGCGAACACCTCGCGGATGGTGGAGAAGATATAGTTGCGTTTTGCCATTTCGGCAGGCGAGAAATCGCGGGTGCCTTTGGGTATGGAGGGTTTCATGGGAAATGTGTGAAGGGGGATTTACTGTTTGTTGGCGCGTTTGCGTTCGAGTTCGTCGAGGATGATTTTGCGGATGCGCAGGTGGTTGGGGGTCACCTCCACGTATTCGTCGTCCTTGATATATTCAAGCGCTTCCTCGAGGCTGAACACAACGGGGGGCACGATCTTTGCTTTCTCGTCGGCTCCGGAGGCGCGCATGTTGGTGAGTTTCTTCGATTTGGTGACGTTGATGACAATGTCCTTGTCCTTGGCGCTCTCGCCCACCACCTGACCGGCGTAGACCTCTTCCTGAGGGAAGATGAAGAAGCGGCCGCGGTCCTGCAGCTTGTCAATGGCGTAGGCGTAGGCTGTACCTGCCTCCATGGCGATGAGCGAACCGTTGGTGCGGCGCTCTATGTCGCCCTTCCACGGCTGATACTCGAGGAAGCGGTGTGCCATGATGGCCTCGCCTGCCGAGCCGGTGAGCACGTTGTTGCGCAGGCCGATGATGCCTCGCGAGGGGATCTGGAACTCCATGTGCACGCGGTCGGCCTGAGTGGTCATTGAGAGCATGTCGCCTTTGCGGCGGGTCACCATGTCAATCATTTTCGAGGCGTATTCCTCTGTGACGTTGATTGTGAGAAGTTCCACAGGCTCGCATTTCACACCGTCGATTTCCTTGATGATAACCTGGGGCTGACCCACCTGAAGTTCGTAGCCTTCGCGGCGCATGGTCTCGATGAGCACTGACAGGTGGAGCACACCGCGGCCGTACACAATCCATGCATCTTCGTTGCCTGTTTTTTCCACACGGAGGGCGAGGTTCTTGTCGAGTTCGCGGGTAAGGCGGTCCTGAATGTGGCGCGAGGTGACGTATTTGCCGTCCTTACCGAAGAACGGGGAGTCGTTGATGGTGAAGGTCATCGACATTGTAGGCTCGTCGATGGCGATGCGCGGCAGGGGTTCGGGTTTGTCGACGAGTGTTACGGTGTCGCCGATTTCGAAGTTCTCCAGACCCACGATGGCGCAGATGTCGCCGGAGGATACTTCCTGCACCTTTTTGCGTCCCATACCCTCAAAGGTGTGCAGCTCCTTGATGCGCTGGCGCACTACGGAGCCGTCGCGCTTGCACAGACCGATCTCCATCCCTTCGCGCATGGTGCCGCGGTGAACGCGTCCTACGGCGATACGTCCCACATAGCTGGAGTAATCGAGCGATGTGATGAGCATCTGTGGGTCGCCCTCATAGGTGGTGGGCGCGGGGATATGTTCGAGGATGGTGTCGAGCAGCGGGGTGATGTTGTCGGTGGGCTGACGCCAGTCGGTGCTCATCCACCCGTTTTTGGCCGAGCCGTAGATGGTGGGGAAGTCGAGTTGGTCCTCGGTGGCGTCGAGGTTGAACATGAGGTCGAACACCATCTCCTGCACCTCGTCGGGGCGGCAGTTTGGCTTGTCAACCTTGTTGATGACCACCACAGGCTTCAGGCCCATCTGTATGGCTTTCTGCAGCACGAAGCGGGTCTGTGGCATGGGGCCTTCGAATGCATCGACAAGGAGCAGGCAGCCGTCGGCCATGTTGAGCACACGCTCCACTTCGCCGCCGAAGTCGGCGTGTCCCGGAGTGTCTATGATGTTTATTTTTGTGCCTTTATAATTTATGGAAACGTTCTTGGAGAGGATTGTGATGCCTCGCTCACGTTCCAGGTCGTTGTTGTCGAGAATGAGTTCGCCGGCGTTTTGGTTCTCACGAAAAAGGTTGCCGGCCAGTAGCATCTTGTCGACCAGAGTGGTTTTGCCGTGGTCGACGTGGGCAATGATTGCAATGTTGCGGATGTTCTGCATTTCTGTTTGCTAAATCGTCGTTGTTTTCAACGTGCAAAGTTAAGAAAAATTCTGCTAACCGCGCATTCGTGCAGACATAAAGTGTGTCAACTATATAAATAAGGTGTAGTAAGCTGTGATGTGCGCCCCGGGGGAGTAAACCTTAACCCCGTGCCGCGTGTTTTATCTGTAGTGATTCAAAAGTATACTAAAACACACAAAAAAACATATTGAAGATATGGAAAGAAAAATCTCTTTGGACGACGTCCGCAGGGCTGTCGAGGAAGCCTATGAGGCAGTGAAATCTATAAAGGAGGGTACAATCGACCCCCGCAACACCCGGGCAAAGGCCGGCCAGTTCGGCATCACGCTGACTTTGGCCGACGGCACAATCATAAGCAAAGGCGACACCGATGTGAAATCGCCTATGGCCGATATCAGCAAGGTACCTCTGCATTCGCTGCTGTTCACCCAGAACACTCCCGAGGAACTTGTGAAGAAATCGGGCATGTGCCCCAAGGACAAGGTGGAGAAGAAGCCTCATGGAGTGGGTGCCCACGGCATCAGGGCGTTCTCAGCTGTTGAGCCTACAGGCGATCCGGATTCTAAGTGGGATCTCTACGTAGGGCGTGTGATCGACCTCATGGGTTCGGCTCCCGAACTCGACGACCAGCTTTATGAGTCGGAGAAACGTCGTGTGGCCGATGACAAGGTGGTTGACACTCTCGCCGATGCAGGATATTATCTGTATGACGATGCCGCCATGTCGGTGGATCTCTACACTCGTGCGCGTTCCATGACTGCCTCCACCGGACAGCTGGCCATGATGGGTGCCACAATCGCCGCCGACGGTGTGAATCCCGTGACCGGAAAGATTGTCTATGACGGAGCCATTACACAGAACATCGTAGGCCTTATGGCCGCAAAAGGTCCGCACAAGATGAATGCACCCTGGCTGGTGCTTTCCGGTCTGCCTGCAAAACGCTCGTGGGGTGGTGCCATCCTCGGCATCTATCCCGGTGTGTTCGCAATCGCGGCCTATGCGCCCGAACTTAATGCCGCCGGCGTGAGCATCAAGGCCGCGCGTGCCATTATCGAGGTGATGCGTCGTCTGGACATGAGTCTGTTCGCCTCAGCACGTGTAACCATCGTTAAGTAAATGATGAGGGCGTGTCATAACGGCTCATCTGGGTCGTCGCCCAAGGGATTCTTCTCAAGCGAAGCGGCTAAAGCCGATAACGGGTTCGGTCATTGACCTTAGTCAACTCCCTTCGCCCTCACCCTTGGGCTCCTACCATCTGAACCATTCTTTGCAAAGCAAAGCGACCAAAGGTCGATAACTGACAGCACCCTCGCCATCCGGCTTAAAAATTAGGCGCTGTGTCAAAATTCCGAATTTTGACACAGCGCTTTTTTGTTGTGAGTGATGCCTGACCGGACGGCCGGGCGTGAAGGAGCTGTTTTTTAAGCTTCCTTCTTCACTACGCGGCGCTCTTTGATACGGGCTTTCTTGCCTGTGAGGCCACGGAGATAATAAAGTTTTGCACGGCGAACTTTACCGTATTTGTTCACCACGATTGAGTCGATAAACGGCGATTCGAGGGGGAAGATACGCTCAACACCGATGTTGTCGCTCATTTTGCGTACGGTAAAACGTTTCTTTGCGCCTTCACCGGAGATTTTGATAACCACACCGCGGTACTGCTGGATACGCTCCTTGTTACCTTCCTTGATGCGGTAAGCCACGGTGATGGTGTCGCCGGGACCGAATTCCGGATGCTGTTTGCCAGTTGCAAAAGCCTCTTCGGCTACCTTAATTAAGTCCATTTTTCTTTTAAAGCTTTAAAATTAACAATGCTCGCAACATTCACGGGCAGCCTTGTCCCGCCAGCGGTTACGAAATTCCGGCGCAAAGTTAGCATTTTTTCCTGATTCACGCAAAAAATACGAAAAGATGCACATTTCAAGATGTATGGTTCCCATCTTGAAATGTGCATCATGGCAATTAATCAGTGTGGCCTTTTAGTTGCCAACCACAACTTTGGTGCTTCGGTTGCCGACGGTTACGATATAAATGCCGGCGTTAAGCTGCAGGCTTACGCTGTCGGATGCTTCAGTGCTATATACGGCACGTCCGTCAACGCCAAAGATGCCGACAGGCAGTCCCTGTGCGTTGGCAATTGTCAAGATTGAGCCACTTACGCTGACCGAAGCCTTGACATCGGCGTTTATATTTTCGACACCACTGTATAGTGTCACCCATATATGGTTTGATGGATCGCTGAGCACCTCGGGAATCTGGCGTACGACACCTTCTTCGTGTTTCACGGCCCATGAGCCGACAACATAGTAAGCCACACGGTCATCGGCCTGAACGCCAAGGTTGTCGACGACGGCTGATGTCCCCTCGACGTTGTAGGTGCGTACAGGCAATATGATTGACTTCCCGGCCGGGAGTTCGATGGTGACTTTCAGGTCGTCAATGAAAAGCATTCCGCCGTCCTGCGTGCTTGTAATGACTATTTTGCTTGTGGCGTTACCGTTTTCGAGTGTAAAGCTGTATTCATCCAGAGTTTCTGTAACGGTGAAATTCTGTGTGTCAACAAAGGCGATGCCTGTGCCGTTGCGGTTCGCCAGATGAATTGTGCCATCCGTAAGCCCTTTGCGTCCAAAGGCTTTGAACGAAACGGTGACTTTGCCGTCACTATTGCTGAGGTCGAGTGCCGGCGACTGCAGATAAGCCTGACCAAAGAAATTGATATCCTGATTATTCAGACCGATGATACCTTCGGCCATAACAGGCATATTGGCAAACCAGTCACCATCAAAAGTCCATTCAAGTTCCTTCTGGGGGGTGTCTATGGTGCCTTCGCTGTGAATATCCGAAAAGTCTGTGTCAATGACGGGGTATGTTTCGTCGGTTGCCGCAACATGGTGCTTTAGCACATGGAGGTAATAGCAGGTTGCGATATCGGAAGTCTGCCAGTTTGCGGTAAAGCCGCCGGAGGTAATATCGGTTGCAGCGGTTGCGGTGGGTGTTGAAACAGTCTGGGGAGACACCGTCATGATAGCAGACTCGCCCGACACAACATCGCCTGCTTTTGAGCAAACGGTATAATACAGCGGGAGGTCAAACTCAGCTTCGGTAACGGTATATTCTGTTCCGGACACTTCTTTGTCCTGCAGCAAATAGCGGCGTTCGAATATAGTGGTGGTCTTGTTGTAATCCAGAGTAAAGACATTGAGCAGATAGCTCTGTGCATTGAGGCCGGCTTCCCATCTTGCCTTGAAACTTTCGCGGCCGAACTCGGCTGCAGGCAGCGGTTGCGGGATGCCCAGGCCGCTATCATCAACAACTATATCATCGATATAAAAATCAGCATACATCGCAGAAAATGACACTTGCGTATTTGCCGCTCCGGCCGATATCCCCGACCCGGTATTGAGCGTTACGGTGTAGGACTGCCATTCCGGGGTAAGCATTGCAATATTGTAGCCGGCATTCGAGTCCATAACAAACATCATGCCGCCCGGTGTTTCCGATTTGGCGCGGAAACTGACACTGTAGTTGCCGGAATTGGCACTCAAGTCCACAGCGGGTGTTGTCAGCAAACCGGTGCCTATGGCTAAATACGCAGAACCGCCGGCTTGATATACGGTAGCTCCAGTCCAGCCTTCCGCTTGGGTCAGGGTGTTGAAGTCGGTTACTTCGGCACTCATATCAGCAGAGGTGTCGGTTCCGGAAGTGAATTTTTGGAAATCTTCGGATACAGCGACTTTGGCTTGTGATAATGTAGCACCTAACAAAGACACGAAACATGTAATGACTATTCTTTTCATGTGGTTACGAATAAATGTGATGTTAAAGAATACTATTATAGACCGTTGGAAACGATTGTTAATTGAAGCGGGGCTGCGGCATGGAACTTCTGATAGCAAAAGCCAGCCGCTGACAACGCGCCTGCCGGGAGGAATGGCAGCTGCCACAAGGATAAGTCTTTTCTCATAAATGTAATAATGTTTTTATAATGGTTAAGTAATTTGTTTCGCCGAAGCGTTACAATCTTTAAGCGAGGATGATTCGCGAATAAAAATACTTATTCAAAAAATATCCTTAATGAATATTTTTTCATTTTAGGCATTTTATGGAAATAGGGAATATAAAAACGACTAAAATGCCAATGTCAGACGTTGCCGAGAACCTATGTTATGCCTACACGCGTGGGTGTTACATACAAACCCAAGTGAATCTAATTTAAACTGTTTCTTAGATGGCAAAAAACGCATCGGTTCAGACGGTCGAAATTGTGTTCTCTTTTTGGCGTTATGCCGTAGAAAATCCAGCGTTTTTCGGGGTGTGGAATAAACTATTGGAAGGCGACCAAAGTTATAAAATAAAGAATGGCATGCAATCCGGAAGATGCACTCGTAATGGTGTAGCTCGAATGGTGCCATGCCATAAGAGTTTTGAACGTATACAGTTTACACACACTGCTTTCAGGCAGTTCTCACAGTCTTTTCAAACAGTTCTCACAATACGCTTATGCCGTTTTCCCAATCCGCCATAATGCTGCGCTGCCTGCGGGCAAAAATCTCGGGGCGCCACATGCTGATGCTGTCGGCGGTGGTCACCGGCGTGATTGTGGGGTTGTGTGCATTCATCCTCAAGCGGCTTATAGGGGGAGTGGCGCATCTGCTCACCGATTATTTCAACCCGGATTCGTTCAATCTGACCATCCTGATATGGCCGCTCGTCGGCATTCTCCTCACGGGTATATATCAGCGCTATATCCTAAGGCATGAAATCTATCACGGGGTGGACCGTCTGGGTATGGCCGTAAACAAGCGCCACTACAATCTGCCGTTCTACCTGTGCTATGCACCGATACTGGCGAGCACCCTCACACTGGGGTTCGGAGGTTCGGCCGGTTCGGAAGGCCCGATCGCTTATACCGGTGCTGCCATCGGAAGCAACATAGGCCGCAAACTGCGGCTCGACAGCCGCGGGATGCGTTTCATCATTGCATGCGGCGCGGCTGCCGGCATCGCCGGCATCTTCAAGGCTCCCGTAGGGGGTGCCCTGTTTGCCATTGAAGTGCTTAGCATCGAACTGTCGGTCCCTGCGATACTTGCCATTTTCGTAGCCTCCATCGCATCATGGCTCATGGCATTTGTGTGCTCCGGATGCACCATCGACCTTGCATTCCATCACATGGAATCGCTCGACGGCAGTCTGCTGCCATGGGTAATACTGCTCGGTGTGTTCTGCGGACTCTATTCCATCTACTATTCTGCCGTGATGCACCGCATGGTTTGCCTTTACGGAAACATGAAAAATCCGTGGATAAAAAACATTCTTTCGGGCAGCATCGTAGCCGTGTGCGTGTTCCTTTTCCCACCGCTATGGGGCGAGGGATACGGCTTCATTGCCGAAGTGCTCAACGGCAAAGCTTCAATGATCACCGGCTACAGTCTTTTCTCATCGATGCACGACGGCCAGACATTGTTCATCATACTTGCGGCGGCTATAATGCTGGTGAAACCTTTCGCCACTTCATCATCGAACAGCGGCGGCGGTGTGGCAGGAGATTTCGCCCCCACATTGTTTGCAGGCTGCATCACAGGCTATCTCTTCGCTGCTGCCAGCAATGCTTTCTGCGGCACGCATCTGCCGGTGGGTGATTTTGCCCTCATGGGGATGGGAGCGGTAATGGCCGGAGCACTCCGCGCCCCGCTCATGGCCATATTTCTGGCCATAGAGATGTCGGGGGCATATCTGCTTATGCTCCCGGTGGTGATCACCGCCACAATCAGTTTCGTAATGGTGCATCTGCCGCACGACATGAGCCGGCTTGTGTGGTTCTACCGCAACCGTCAGCAGCCGTAGAGCATCGAATCGAGCAGCAGCGGCACAAGCTCAGGTGCAACTCCGCGCTGGGTCAGCACAGCCATGTCATGCTGCAAATCGGTCTGCAGACGGGTGAAGGCATCACGCTCAGTGAGTTTATCGTCCTTCTGTCGCAACATATCCATATATGTGCGGTAATAGTTGCGCGCCTCGAGCATCTTCCCCTCCACAAGCGCCAGATGACCTGCATTCAGGCAGTCGGACGGGAGGATATTGCCGCTCGTGAAGATCCGTTCATAATATTTCCCGCTCTTTTCATAGTCGCCGGAAACAAACAGGCTCCACGCCAGCGGACGCAACGCCTTGCCGGATTTTTCATCGAGATATTCCGCTTTGAAAAACGCCGCTACAGCCTCGTCGTGGCGCCCCAGTTCAAGCAGACAGCGCCCCATGTTCAATGCCACCGACGGCTTGCCTGAACTGCGGCGGTCGAGTGCCTGCCAGCGCTCAAGAGCCTCTTCATAGCGGCCAAGCGCCATGAGCGTACGTGCCAGACGGGTCAATGTCCAGTCGCTGCCGGAGTTGAGCATCTCTGCCTTACTGAAATACCCGGCAGCCGCCTCGTAGTTTCCAAGCTTCTCGTTGGCATATCCCATTTTCTGGCACAACTGGTCGTTGCCTGCGGCATCCCCCTCCTCTTCAAGGATGGCGAAAACTTTCAGCGCCGGTTCATAATACCCGTGACTGAAATAGAACTCACCCACGAGAGGCAGAATCTCCATGTTTCCGATAAGTTTCCGCAACGGCTCTATCTCCACCAGATTCATGCCGGTGGCAAACGGGTTGTAGAACTCCCCCTTGCGGCGGAACAGCCGGAAGAACCGGTAAAGATTCTGCACCTGCTTGGTAAACATATCCTTGCGGGCGGCATTCACCGTCAGCGATGCCGCCTGCAGTTGTGCAATCTGGTCGCCATGCTCACGGAACTGCTGCATCATAAGGTCGCGCTGTGCTGCAGGCACATGCCTGAGGGTAAACATGAACGAATATTTGTCGCTGTCGCAGAACATCGGCGCATTGGCCATGAGGTCGGCCACCGGCTGCATGAGGGCAGAGTTGTCGCCCGTGAACTCGGAATAATCGCTATGGAACGGCAGGAACCAGTTGGCAGGCTCGTCGAAGAACGGAAAACTTTTCAGATGCGAGAAGGTTCCCATCATCACGTCACCTCCGGCCTCCTGAATCTCACTCATCTCCTTGAGTTTGTCGGCCAGACCGGATTTCGAAAGCTTCTCTATCCATTCGGGATTCTCCTCGAATTCTTCGGGGTCGAACTTGTCGGCATCCATGTTGAGCCGCTTGCTTATGTCGGGACGCAGTTTCAGCATCTCCGGCACAATCTCGTCGCGTATCTTGCGGGCTATGCGCTCGGTGTCGATGGTCTTTGCCAGTTCGAGATAGGCGAAACGCAGGTCCTTTGCGAAATCAAGCCGTTCGGTAAGGGCGGCCAGACGGTTGAGGAGTTTTTTCGAATAGCTGCGTCTGCGTCCGCGGTGCAGCAACAGCAGCAGCCCGATCATGGCCGCTGCCGAAACGGTGTCGTTCTTGTCGTCATACGCCAATGCGAGCAGCTGCACACGGTTTTCATCAAGAAATTCAAAACCGCCGAGAGTGAGCGCCCACACCACGTGCGCACGGAAATATGCCGGCAGCGCAGTCGACGTCAGCGCCTGCGTGATGGCATCGGAATCGGCCGCCGAAAGCGGATGCGTGGTCCATATTCGGTTGAAAATCCGGCGTTCAAGCGCCTCGCGCTCAGTCAGATTTTCCTGATATTTGGTGGAATGCGCATTGTTAAGGGCAAATCCGAACATTGAGCCGTCGGCAAAAATCCGGCCATAGGCCTGCAGGAGTGAAGCTATAGTGTCGGATTTCTGCAACTGCTCGTATCTCAGGGTATTGTAATAGATTGTGGGGGTGTCCGGACGCTTCATGTCGCGTTCGAGGCGGTCCACCCGATCGAGCACATCTCGCCCGAAGGCATGCATCATGTCGGCACGCGAGGGGTCGTCGGCACCCTGCACCACATAATGCAGCATGCGCTTGTAGCCCTCCTCAGCCTGTTCAAGTTCAGCGGCAATGGCATGGTTTCCCATCCCCACAGCCAGCGAACGGGCCTGAGTGAAAGCTTCGTAAAGTTGTCCGGACTCAACCGAACCATATATTTTGCGCCTCGTCTGGGCGAATGTTTTCGTATCCATGAAAAATGTTTATAGGTATATAACACCTGTTACCATACAAAAATCTTGCCAAAAAGCATTAAAATTGCATGAAAATGCCCCGTTCACCGGCATTTATATAGAAAAACATGGGGAACATCATGCAAATCTCAATTCAGCATGACGTTCCCCACGCTTATTCTTACAGGGATTGCCTGAACGGCTGTATCATCAGTCTTTCTTTACAGGAACCGAGGAAGTGGTGTGCTGTTTGATGCCGTCGCGTTCGAGCAGGGCATCGATTGTGGCATCCTTGCCGCGGAAGGCACGGTAGAGTTCTGCCGGATGGCGTGTGCCGCCGCGCTCCAGAATGTTGGTACGGAACTTGTCGGCCGTAGCCTTGTCGAAAATGCCATGTTCCTTGAACTCGGCGAAAGCATCGGCGTCAAGCACTTCGGCCCACTTATATGAATAATAGCCTGCGGCATAACCGCCCGAGAAGATGTGGCTGAACGTTGTGCCGGTCATAGAGCCTTCCTGCGGCGGGAAAAGCTGTACCCCGGCCATGGCCTGATTCTCAAAAGCCACGGCATCGTCAACCGGCGCTGTCACAGTGTGCCATGCCATGTCGAGATATCCGAAGCCCAACTGGCGCAGGCATGCATACCCGGCACCGAACTGCGACGATTTGATGATTTTGTCCACAAGTTCCTGCGGAATCTTCTCGCCGGTCTGGTAGTGCTTCGCAAACGAATCGAGGAATTCCTTTTCAGTCAGATAATTCTCATTGAACTGCGACGGCAGCTCCACAAAGTCGCGATACACATTCGTGCCCGAAAGTGATGCATATTTGCAGCGGGTGAGCAGACCGTGGAGAGCATGGCCGAATTCATGCAGGAATGTCTCAACCTCGTAGGGTGTGAGCAGCGACGGGGTGTCGGCAGTAGGCTTGGTAAAGTTCATCACAATCGACACCAGCGGACGCTCGTCTGTACCGTCGGCAGTGACCCACTGGTCCTTGAACCCAGTCATCCATGCACCGGGGCGCTTGGTCTCCCTGGGGAAGAAGTCGGTGTAGATAACACCCACGAAGTTTCCGTCGGCATCGGTCACGTCGAATGCCTTCACATCGGCATGATAGCCCTCCACCGATTCGTTGCGGGTGAACTGCAACCCGTAAAGCTTCGTGGCGAGACCGAACACACCGTCAATCACGTTGTCAAGTTCGAAATACGGACGGAGCTGCTCTTCGTCGTAGCTGTACTTCTCGTTTTTGAGTTTGTTGGCATAATAGCTGTAATCCCATGCGTTGATGGTGACGGGCTTCCCTTCGAGCTTCGATGCGAATTCGGTAAGTTCGGCAATCTCGCGCTTGTAGGCAGGAGTGTAGGCGTCGCGCAGCTGGTCGAGGAGCTTGTACACATTTTCAGGCGTCTCGGCCATGGTGCGTTTCAGCGACTGCTCAGCATGGGTCTTTGCCCCGAGCAACCCGGCTATCTGACGGCGCAGCTCGGCAATGCGCTTCATGTTCTCAACGTTTGAATATTCCCCCTTGATGTTGCGACCTGTGTAGAGACGGTAGAAACGCTCGCGCAGGTCGGGGCGCTCGGAATACTTCATGAAAGCCATGTAGGTGGGCTGAGCCAGGGTGAACAGGAACTCCCCTTTGCGGCCTTTGGCCTCGGCAAGCTGGGCAGCCTCGTCGACGATACCTTTCGGCAGACCAGCCAGATTGGCCGACGTGAGCCAGATTTCATAGGTGTTGAGCTCCTTGAGCACATTCTGACCGAATTTGTTGGTAAGTTCCGAAAGCTTGGCGTTCAGTTTCTTGTACGCCTCGCGGTCGGCGCCCTGCAGTTCGGCACCCGAAAGGGCGAATGAATCGTAGGTGCGCTGGAGCAGCATGGCGTCCTCGGCATCCAGATTGAGCTGCGCGCGGTTGTTGTAAACCGTCTTCACGCGGTCCCACAACGCAGAGTTAAGAGTGATTGATGTGGAATAATCGCTCAGTTTTGGGGCTACACGCATGGAGATTTCCATCATCTCATTGTCGGCATCGGCCGACAGGAGCGGATAGAACACGTTGAGCACCCGGTTGAGGTCGGCACCTGCTCGCTCAAGCGCCACGATGGTGTTGTCGAATGTCGGTGCCTCGGGGTTTGAGGTTATCGCATCGATCTCCTTCTGGGCCAGAGCTATGCCACGGTCGATGGCGGGTTCATAGTCGGCATTTGTTATTTTGCTGAAAGGCACTGTCTGGTGCACGGTGGCAAACGGTGCTTCAAGCGGATTTTGTGCTGATGTCATAATGCTTGCGGCTGCTATTGTCAAGCCTGTTAGAAATGTTTTCATTATCGGTTTATTTGTATTTTTTTCGCGCTGAAACTGAATCCGGCACTTTGCGCCATGATTCCGGCATTGAGAACCGCAAATTGTCCCTCAGGATAATCCACACCGATTCTCCACCCTACAAATTTAGGACAAATTGCCGGCGAATTCAACATTATTGACAAAAAATAACAAGGCAAGCCCTGCAATGCATTCGCACCGCAGGGCTATATCAATTTATTACCAAACAGAATCAATCAGTGCACAATAACAGATACAATCAGTGCACAATTATTTTTTCGGCGACAGAGCCGCAGCGGCGGATGTAGATGCCGGTGCTGAGATTGGCCTCAGCCACACGGCGCCCAAAAAGGTCATAATATTCCCAAGGTCCTTCCGCCTGTGAAGCTTCTACAGAACAGACGCCGCTGGAAGTGGTGAGGACGATTCTGTATTCGCCGTCCTTCACGGTGGGGAAGGTTATCTTATCCTTTCCGTCGGCTGTAAAGGTAACCTTATTGCCTGTGCCATCGGTCACTTCGGCATCGGCTATTCCCTTATAGCAAACCGATACATCTTTGCCGGAACCGGATTTCAGCACGGCTTCTGTGAGTGCTCCTTTCTGCCACTGCTGATCCACCTCAAAATTACCTTCGGCACGCAGACCGTTGGCGTGACCCTCGTTCCATGCATCGGGCAGAGCGGGCAGCAGGCGGATATTGCCGCCGTAGCTCTGAAGGAGCATTTCAGCCACACCTGCGGAGAAACCGAAATTGCCGTCTATCTGGAACGGAGCGTGCGAGTCGAGCAGGTTGTAATAGATGCCGCCCTTGTTTTCCTCGATGGCATAGCTTGTGGAATGTTTGAGGGCGTTGCGCATCACCTTGAGTGCGTGATTGCCGTCGAGGGCACGTGCCCAGAGGTTTACACGCCATGCGAGCGACCATCCTGTCGACTTGTCGCCGCGCAGGGTCAGTGAATTCACTGCCGGGAGGAAGTAGGGGCTTTCGGGTGTGATTGTGCCGAAGGGATACATGGCCATGAGATGCGACTGATGGCGGTGTCCGTTCTGACCGCGGGAGTAATCGCTGTACTTCCATTCACGGAGAATCTCTGTTCCGGAAGCAATTCCGTTGAGGCTGCTGCCCCATGACCCTGTATATGTCTCCACGGCCAGTCCTTTATCAAGTTTATCATATTTTTCGGCGAGTGAGGTGCGGAAATCGGCTGGATATGCATCACCCGCAATGTCGAGAGCGGCAAGCGTCGATTCGAAAAGCTCCGCTATAATCTGCTGGGCGTGTGCGGTTCCGTCCTCACGGTCAGGACCATGTTCGGGCGACCACTCATCGGGTGCCACCAGGGTGCCGTCGGAGGCTGTTTTCAGGCGCTCCATCCAGAACTTGCAGCAGCTCACCATCACCGGGAGTGCTTTGTCACGCAGGAATTCCTCTTCGAGCGTGTAGCGGTAGTGCTGCCACAGATGCGAGGTGTACCAGGCGTTGGCTATCACATAGTTTTCGGCATAGTCCGAGTGGCCGAAGATATTGTTCTGTGTAAAGCAGGTCCAACCTTCGGTCTGACCGGATTTTTGTGCATACGACGGCCATTGTTCATGCTCCATGGCCATGCTGTGAACATAGTTCAGATAGGGCATGTGAAGTTCCGAAAGATTGGTGTTCTCGGCCAGCCAGTAGTTCATCTGCACGTTGATGTTGGAGTGGATGTCGCTCTGCCATGCAGGATTGTCGCTGTTGTTCCAGATACCCTGGAGATTGGCGGGCGAATCCATGCCGCGCGACGAGCTGATGAGCAGGTAGCGGCCATAGTCGAAATACAATTTCTCGAGCAGGCGCTCCATTTCGGGAGCGTTGCCGGCGGCATAGCTGTCCACAAGACTTTCTGTCGTCATATTGTTGGAGGCTTTGCCAAGCGAGAGGTCAACACGGTCGAAGTATGAATTGAAGTCGAGACAGTGCGCAGCCTTGAGGGCATCCCACGACTGCGAGCAGGCGTTGTCGATGCGGGTGTCCACCATGGTGCGCATGGCTGCGGCATCGGAGATGTACGATGGGCTGTGCTGATCGAAGTTGGTGGCTCCGGCCAGGATGATGAGCACTTCGTCGGCATCCTTGATTTCAATGTTGTCGCTGTTGGTCACCATCGTGCCGCCGGTAGGCACGGCCTTGAAAGCAGCCTTGAAGTCCACGAGGTCGAGTTTGCCCTCGAAAGAGCCGACACCGTCGGCATATACAGACGTTACGAAACCGGAACGCACATTGTTGCGCAGGCGCAGACGCACGCTGATTTTTCCGTTCTTGTCGGCGGCAAGACGCACGGCAATCACCTTGGCGGGAAAACTGCTGAGATACTCGCGGGTATAGCTGACACCTGCGCCGGAGTAACGCACGCCGGCAATGGCGTTGCGCATGTCAAGATAGCGTACATAATCCTCCACCGAGGCGGATTCAAACACGCCTGAAATATCTTCGATAAAAAGGTCGCCGAAATTCTGATACGAGCCACGGCGGTTTGATGTTCCGGTCCATACCGATTTGTCGTTGAACTGGAGCTGTTCGCAGTGGATGCCGCCGTACACCATGCCGCCGAACTCGCCGTTACCGATCGGCAGGGCATATTCCATCCAGGGGTTGGCCACTTCAGTTGTTGTCACAGGGCTTGTGTACCACAGGGTGGAACGGTTTTCGGGAGTAAAAGCAGTTGCGCCGTTGACGGTGAATTCCGCAATGTCGCTCATGTCGAGAGGCTCCTTCACCTGATCGTACGGGATGAACGTGACGTTGTTGTTCGAGTCGGTGGGATCATTCCAGTAACCGTTTATTTCACCATCGCCGTAAGGATTCATGCAACCCCAGCCGTCGCCCGGATAATTGATAACCCAGCATCCCTTGAATTCAGGATTCGGCGAGGGGAGCAGCTGCAGGGAGTGAGCCTTGCCCAGATCGGAAGAAGCACGGAAAGGCCCGTCTTTATAAACCGCCCTGCCGTTGGCGCTGACAAGGTGGAAACTGTCGTGATCGCCCACAAGCTTCCACTTCTGGTCGTTGCTGCCGAAAGCAATGGATTTATGGGTCAGGGCTTGGCTTTCGCCGTTCTCCGTGAACACACGCGACACGTTTTCGTAGTACACATAGTACCAGTGCTCCTCCGTGCCGTTGCTGAACAGCGGAAGCCCTTCGGGAACATCGGATTCGGAAACGCTCGTTTTGAAGCAGATGGCGTTGTTGGCGTCATTGGCATCGTCCCAGTAGCCATCGATGGTGCCGTTGCCGTACTGGTTCATGCAACCCCAGTCATCTGCGGGATACTTCACCATCCAGCTGTCGGCCACGTTGGAGGCAAGCAGTTTGAAAGAGTTACTCTTTGAGCTGTCGGTCGAAGTTCTGAAGGGACCGGATTTGTAAACATGGCCGCCTGCGGCGCTTATCAGTGTGAAGTTGTTCTCATCGCCCACAAGTTTCCACTTCTGCGATGATTTGTTCTCTTCGGGAGCAGCGGCGGTAAGGGCTTCGCCATCGCCATTGTCCTGGATCACCTTCCCGGTGTTGTTGTACGTAAGATAATACCAGTGTTCAGTTGTGCCGTTGCTGAACTGAGGCTTTGCATTCTCGCTTTTGGCCGGTAAAGCCAAAAGGCTTAGAAAAAGAATCAGGAAAATTCGTGATATTTTCATGGATTAAAAATTTAGTTTCGCTGCAAAATTATCGGATAGATTGGCGCACAGACGGTAAAATAATGTTCAGAATGGGTGAAAAAATGTTCGTTGCAAGGATTTTTCCTGTGATTGAACTATTTTTCATACCCGCTTGCACCGGTTTTAAACTTATTCGTATCTTTGGCTGCCGCCTTAGATACTCCCGCTCGGCAAAAGCAAATTAATTTGCTTTTACTCTCGACTTATTCGTATCTTTGCATATACCCAATATTATCACGGCTATGCGGTCAGTCATCATTTCGTTCTTCCTGCTTTTTTCTGTTGCAGTAGGCAGCGGGAAGATAAACAGTGTCACTGACCGTCTGGGCTTGCGCGATGGTCTGTCAAATAATTTTGTCACGGACATTGCTCAGGACGGTTTCGGCTTTCTGTGGATTGCCACGGACAACGGGCTGAACCGTTTCGACGGCGAACGCTTCATTGTTTTCAGCGAAAAGGACGGCACGCTCAAAGGAAATTCCGTAAACTCGCTTTTTTACGACGCGGTGACCGGATACATGTGGGTGGGGACGAAAAAAGGCGTTGACCTTATCGACTGCCGCACTCTCGGAAGAGTGGATTTTAGGATACCAAAAGATGTGGCCGAGTTCCCCGTCACCGATTTTGCCCCTGACGGCGACAAGGGGATATACATTCTTGGCAGATATACCTTCATCGGATATTTCGACCGCGAAGCTGATTCATGCCGGGTTTACCATGAGGCAGATTTCAACGGACTTATCATGTCGATGTACTGTGCCGGCGCCACAGCTGATGGCTGCCTCGTGGCAGGTCAGGAGAACTACGGCCTGAGCATTGTGGATTTAAAGAACATGAAGTTCGAGAACTTCATGCACACTTCGTGGGACGTCAACCCATTGCCGGGAAACAACGTAGGAAGCGTGCTGGTAAGCCGTCGCGGCGACTTGTATGCCGGCACTGACCATGGCGCATGTCGATTTGACAGCTCAACACGGCAGTTTGAACCTGTCGACTTAGCCGACCCACATGGCTTTACCTCCGGCAGCGGCAATGTTGTCTCTATGACAGAACTGGCCGACGGGACCATACTTGCATCCTGTAACGACGTGCTGTTTCAGGATTCATTCGGCAACCTGTGGATCGGTACCGCCGGCAACGGCCTTGAGTTCATACCCGCCAATCCGCCAGTTTTTGAGAAAGTAAGTTCTGATCATGGATATGCCGGGCCTGGTATTATGGCTAAAGACGGAGTCCCGGCTGAAATCCGGCCTCTTCTTGGTGATAAGAACGCACGCGTAGCCGCCATGGCTCGGGTTGGCAATGAACTACTTGTCAGTGTGTCGGGCGACGGTATATACTCTGTAAACGAAAGCAGCCGGAAAGCGTCCCGTATCATTACTCCATATGACAAGGATTTTGCAAATACAATAGTTAATCTCAACGATACCGCGGCATTGCTCGGCACTCAGCGCGGCCTCTATGAATACCGTAAAGGAACGATGCGGAGAAATGAGAAAATTTCGTCCGCGATAGGCTATCTCGTTCCAAATGGAATTCTGAGTGACGGACACGGGCATCTCTGGATCGGCACTTATGGCAACGGCATCTTTGTGTTTGACATCGGAGATAATCTCGTAGCCCATATCAACACATCAAACGGTCTGGCTTCAAATGCCGTGAAACAGCTGCTTCTCGACTCGCGCCGCCGGGTGTGGGTGGGAGCCCAGGACGGAGTCTCGCTTATCCGGGACATGGAGCATCCTGACAATATCGAAATATTCAATTACGACAACGGGCTGCCCGACATATCCATCCGCTCGCTTGTAGAGGATTCGGATGGAAACATCTGGATGGCGGGCAACAATCTGCTCTGCCGTTATAACGTGAGCACAGGCACCATAGAATCGTTCGGCGACCGCCTTAAGCTGACCGAAAGCACGTTCGCAGACCGTGCAGCCGCCCGGGGCAATGACGGCACGTTATATTTCGGTACTCTTGATGGCATTTATGCCTTCCGGCCGCATGATTTCGACAGGCAAAGGTCACGGCAGTCGCTAAGAATTGTAGGATACAGCATACCCGGTGAAACTGAACCGGGTCAGGAAGCCGACATAACACACTACAACCCCGGCGCATCCATAGAACTGCCGCGTGGACGACATGCAGTGAAAATTCTGTTTTCGGTTCCGGACTTTTCGATGCGAGGCAAAGACACGTATGTCTACTGCGTCGATGGTGATTCGGAACAGTGGCTGCCGTTGCCTGAATCTCATGAACTTGTGCTCGGCAACCTTTCCGGCGGCAACCATGTGCTCAAGGTGCGGGCAGTCGGCACGACCGGCGGCGAAGATGAGTTGCGTCTGGAAATCTCCGTGCCGCGTCCATGGTGGTTCATGTGGTGGGCTATCGCTGTATACGTGTTGCTCGGAACCGGCATTGTGCTCATGATTTTACGTTATGGCAGCAACCGGCACAAACAACCGGAAGGAACTCAGTTTGCCGAAGATGTAACAGCCGAAGAAACAGGCGCTGAAGGAGCACCATCTGCCGAACTAAGCCTTGTTGACAAGGAATTCCTGGAGCGCTTCACAGCGTTGGTGGAGGAGAATTTGGGACGTCCCGACCTCGATATGGAATTCCTGCAGGCAGCCCTTGGCATGAGCCACTCCACTCTCTACCGACGCCTAAAGAACCTCACCGGCATGTCGGGTAATGAATTCATAAAGAAATGCCGACTTAAAAAAGGCCATGAAATGCTGCTTCAGGGCTTCAGCGTGTCGGAAACAGCCTATGCCTGCGGCTTCAGCGATCCGGGCTATTTCCGCACATGTTTCAAAAGTGAATACGGCAAGGCTCCCTCGGAGATGAGAAAAAAGCAGAAGGAGTAAAGCCGAATGTCAGGTGTATTTGCACGGCATCGGCACAAGTGTAATCATTTAAATTGTAGGACATGCCTTGGGCATGTGAATCAGGCGGGTGCTGACATTCAGTGTTTCATTTCATGAAGACCAGGTAGACGGCGCCGACGAGGAGTGCCATCGCTGCATAATGGTTCCATTTCAACGTGAAGCTGTCGAAAGCTATAACACTGAATATCACAAATATCACCAGCGTTATCACCTCCTGCATCACTTTGAGCTGCATGAGGGAATACGGGCCGCCGTTCCCCTCGAAACCGATGCGGTTGGCAGGCACCTGAAAGGAATACTCCAGCAGGGCGATTCCCCACGAGAAAAGCACTACAACATACAGAGGCCAGTTGGTCGACACTCCGGCCGACTGCAATTTCAGATGCCCGTACCAGGCGCATGTCATAAAGATGTTGGAGATCACCAACATTATAATTGTGGTAACTGCAGGACTCATGTTATCTATGTTTCAGTAAGATTGTTTATTTGTCAGTTTTTGCCTCCTCGCGGGTTGAACCGGTGCGCTTTTCGCGGCGCAGACGCCCTTTGCGGTAATTTTCTTCAGAAAGCTTGCGCTCTGTCTGCATAAGCGGCCGGAGATAATCCATATTGAACAGCCACTTGCCGCGCTTATTCTTGCGGGTGAACGTCCTGTCGCGCCGCCGGTTCACTTCGGTTGAGAACGGCGAACGGAATTCCTTCCCCTCCGGGCGCAACATGGCCGGAATGGAATCGAGGGTTACCGCCTCTACATGCGAAGCCGCCGGAAACCCCAACGCCACCCACATCACCGTGGCCTCTGCGGGATTTTCACCGGGACGGCACCCTTCTATCACCACCGATGCCGACGATGACCGCCGCGGAATCATGTTCCCCTCGTCGGCGGGATGCCGCTCATTGCCTTCCATCCGGTCAATCCCGGCACCGGAATCGTAGAACGACCGGCTCAGATTCTCCGTGAATGTCTCGGGGCTGATATTTCTCTCCTTCACCGGAGTTGCAAGGAGTTTCACAGCGTTGTCATGGCGGCAAACGCCGAGCTTGCCTTCATCTCCGCCGGAGTAGGAATAATTGGAGCGCACGAGTAGCCCGTCGGGAGCATCAGCCAGCGGAAACACTTTGTAGGCATGGTCGGTAGCCTCTATATATGCACCTGCACCGAAGGCATCCACCACGCCGAAATTGGCCTGAACGCCCATTGTGCCGCAGGTAATGGCCGAATCGAGCATTGAGGTGAAATCGGCCACCGAACGGCAGGTGGCAAGCGCACGCGCCATTATCACCCCCTCGCGGTCGCGCACACGGGCCGTGTCGGGAGCAAGATTATAACTTGCCGTGTTCATTACTGCGAATCCCGCCTCATTGAAACCTACCCAGGCTTCCTGCAGCCTCACATCGCCGGCATTGAACAAGGCCACGAAAGCAAGTGTGGAATCGGTTTTCTCCACCCGTTCCACAAAATTATGCGCATGCCCCGTGTCGCGGTGTTTCCACAGCAGCGTGCGGCCATCGCGCGTGGCGTCGGCACGGACAATGGCCGAGGTGCACGCCCGCACATACGGCATTGTCTGCACTACAAAGAGACACAGCACAGTCACAGCCGGCAACAAACGGACAAAGTATCGGTTTATCGGTTTCACACTGCAAATTTAACCATTTGTTTGGTGAATCAGGTGGATTTTACTAATTTTACACTGCACCGTCAGTGCATACTCTTTCACGTTTCAAACACAAGGGAACCTCACACGCAATGAACCAGCCTCAGCCATACATATTTGAAATGCCGCTGAAAGTACGCGACTACGAGATAGACTCGCAGGGCATTGTGAACAACGCCAACTATCTGCACTACCTCGAGCACACCCGTCATGAATTCTGCGAAAGCCGCGGATTCACCTTCCGCGACATGCAGCGTCAGGGCATCGACCCGGTAGTGAGCAAGATAGAGATAGAATATCACACACCGCTGCGGTTGGCCGAGACAATGCGCTCATGTCTGTGGCTTGAGCGGAAAGGGCCGCGCTTCATCTTTCATCAGGACATCTACAAACCTTCCGGTCAGCTCGCTGTCCGGGCCAAGGTGCAGGTTGTGGCGCTGGAGAACGGGCGCCTGTCGCGCGGCGAACAGCTTGCCAAAGCATTCAACCTCTGATTGCGCATGAACCAGTTCGTCTATAAAATAGCGTTTTCAATGGTGCGCGGCATGAAACCGGCCGTAGCCAATGAAATAATCAACCGTCTGGGGTCCGAACAGGAATTTTTCACCCTCCCCCGTACGGCGCTGCAGTCGCGGCTTGATTTCAACGGTTCGATTATCGACAACGATTATCGCGCGGAGTTGCTTGAAAAAGCCCGCTCGGAGATGGAATTCATCGAAAGCAACCATATTGAATGCCGGTACTTCACCGACAGCGATTACCCGGCACGCCTGCTTGAATGCGAGGACGCTCCGCTGCTTCTTTACGGCACAGGCAACACCGAACTCAACGCTGCGCATATGGTGAGCATCGTGGGCACACGCAACGCCACGGCCTATGGGGTGAACTTCATAAACACTCTGGTTGACGAGCTTGCCCGCAAAATCGACGGGCTGGTGATTGTTAGCGGACTGGCCACCGGATGCGACATCACGGCTCACCGACGGGCCATGCAGGCCGGAGTGCCGACAATCGGCATTGTGGCGCATGGGCTCGACACGCTCTATCCTGCCGAACACCGCAACTATGCGGCTCAGATGGTGCGTTCAGGTGGCATGATACTCACTGACTATCCGCACGGGACACGCCCGCACCGGGGCAATTTCCTTGCCCGCAACCGCATCGTGGCCGGCATCTCCGATTGCGTGGTGGTGGCCGAATCGGCCGCACAGCGGGGTGGGGCGCTCCACACTGCCAAGGTGGCCATGCTCTACAACCGCGATGTGTTCGCCCTGCCGGGACGCACCTCCGATCTCTATAGTGGCGGATGCAACGCCCTGATACGCAGCAATACGGCTCATCTCATCGAGAACGCCGACGACCTAATCCACGCCATGTGCTGGACACAGCGTCCCGCCGAAGGCCAGCAGGCAACCATGTTCCCCGAACTCACCGGAATGCAGCAGGACGTTGTGGATTATCTTAGGCAGAACGGCGAGGCACAGACAAACCGTATGGCCATCGACCTCGGCATCCCCGTGGGACAACTCATGGCCACACTGGTGGAGCTTGAATTCAACGGGATGCTGCTCTCTCTGCCAGGCGCCCGCTACCGCCTGGCCTGACATTCCCCCACAGGCTCTCCGGTCTTTTTCCACCGCCGTGAAGCGCACCAGCTTCCTGCAACTGAACTTTCAAAGCCTTAAAAGCTTTATAATAATAGACTAAATGCGGCCATCTGCGCCGTATCTTAAATAACGAACCGTTTAAACCCATGGAAAAGAAAATTATCGCACCTTCCGAACTCATAATCAATTCCGACGGATCGGTGTTCCATCTGCATCTGCTTCCCGAGCAGCTCACCGACCGCATAATTCTCGTTGGCGACCCCGCACGCGTAAATATAGTGGCCGAACATTTCGACACCCGCACATTCGAGGTTTCCTCACGCGAGTTTCACACCATCGGTGGCACCTACAAAGGCAAGCCCATCATGTGTCTCAGCCACGGCATCGGCCCGGACAACATCGACATAGTAATCAACGAACTGGATGCCCTTGCCAATATCGACTTCGCCACCCGCGAGGTAAAGGACACTCACCGCACACTCACCATGGTGCGCATCGGCACCTCCGGCGCACTCCAGCCCGAACTTATCGTAGGCACACCGGTAGTGGCGGAGAAAGCCATCGGATTCGACGGAGTGCTCAATTATTACGCCGGCCGAAACGAAGTGGCCGACCTCGAGTTCGAGAAAGCTTTCTGCGACCACACAGGATGGAACCCGCTGTGGGCAAAGCCTTATGTGGTTGATGCCGACAGTGAACTTGTCAACATGATTGCACGCGATGACATGGTGCGCGGCAACACCATCTCCGCCGTAGGATTCTACGGCCCGCAGGGACGCGAACTGCGCCTGCCGCTGGCAAATCCCGACCTCAACCGCCGCATTGAGGAGTTCCGCTTCAACGGCCGCAAGGTCACCAACTATGAAATGGAGAGTGCTCCGCTGCAGGGTCTGTCGAAACTCATGGGCCACAAGGCAATGACCGTATGCTCCATCATAGCCAACCGCATGCGTCACGATGTGACACCCAACTACAAGACAGCCGTGCGCGACCTCATTACTACCGTGCTCGACCGCATCTGAGACTAATCATCTATATCCCCCTGCCAATCAACATGACCATTGCAATAAAAGGGATGGTGTGCCGCCATTGCATCGAGGCCGTGGAAGCCATTCTGGCTTCGCTCGGCCTCGGCGAGGCGCATGTCAGCCTTGGAGAAGCCGATATTCCAGACACTGCAACCGCCGACCCGAATCTCATGGCGGCCCTCGACCGCGAACTGAAAGCCCACGGTTTCAGCCGCATCCTCGACCGCGACAGCCAGCTGGTGGAACGCACCAAACAGACCATTATAGACCATGTGCGCAACCACGACTGCCGTTTCAACCTCTCGGCCTGCCTGCACGACCGGCTCGGCACCGACTATATAGCCCTGAGCAAACTCTTCTCTGCCCATGAAGGCCGCACTATAGAAAAATACGCCATCGCCCAACGCGTGGAGTATGCCAAAGAGCTGCTGAGCTACGGCGAGCTGAACATCTCGGAAGTGGCATTCAAGGCGGGATATTCCAGTGTTCCACACCTGTCGCGGCAATTCAAGACCGTAACCGGCATGACCCCGTCGGCCTACCAGAAACTGCGCCCGCAGCGGATTCCGCTCAACGAAGTGTGACACCCTCCGGCCACACAGACTGTACGGCTGCCAATAAGCCATTCCAAAATTTTACAACCGGCAGCCCAGGATGATGTAACATTTTTCCGTATATGATAATGTAACTTTGTATTGCGAAAAAAACATTTCGGATATGAACTTACAACATCTCCTGTATACACTTGCGAACATCCTCAACGAGATGTCGCCCTATATATTGCTCGGGTTCCTGCTGGCAGGACTTCTGCACACTTTCGTGCGCCCGGAAGTGATGAGCCGTCACCTTTCGGGCCATGGCTGGAAACCGGTGGTGAAAGCCGCCCTGTTCGGCATCCCCCTGCCGCTCTGCTCATGCGGAGTGCTCCCCACGGCTGTCGCCTTGCAACGTCAGGGCGCATCGCGCGGAGCCACCACCTCGTTCCTCATAGCCACTCCGCAGACAGGCGTCGACTCCATCGCCGCCACCTATGCCCTGCTCGGACTGCCGTTTGCCATAGTGCGCCCGCTGGCCGCGCTTGTAGGCTCGTTTGCAGGTGGAATGGCAGTTGACCGTTCCGACCGGACACGCGATGCGGCAACGTCCGCAGCCGAATCTCAGGCATCCTGTGAGACAGGAACATGCGGCCTCCCTGCCACAACAGAAGCTCCGCAGACAGTAATGCATATACTGTGGGGAGCCGTTCGTTACGGATTTGTCGACATGGTGGCCTCCGTTGGGAAATGGCTCGTCATAGGCCTGATTGTTGCCGCCATAATCACGGTGGCCGTACCCGACGAACTTTTCCTTTCGCTCGCACAGCATCCGTTGCTGGCCATGCTCGTCATGGTAGCGGTGGCAGTACCTATGTACGTCTGTGCCACAGGCTCCATCCCCATCGCACTGTCGCTCATACTTAAAGGATTGACCCCCGGCGTAGGCTTTGTGCTGCTGATGGCCGGCCCGGCCGCCAATTTCGCCTCGGTAATGGTGCTGAAACGCTCTTTGGGCAGCCGCGCCACTGCATTGTATGTAGGCTCTGTTGTAGTCACCGCCATCATGTTCGGCATATTCATAGACTATCTTTTGCCGGCATCATGGTTCATCCCTGCAAGTGCAGCCACACCCATGGCCAACTGCCATCTGCACCTCAACTGGTTCTCCACCACCTGCTCGGTGCTCCTGCTCGCACTCCTTGCCAACGCTTTTGTGCGCAGCCGCCGCGAACGTAAACAATACATCAACCAAACCCAAAACAATAACACAACCATGCAGACCATTTATAAAGTAAAAGGCATGTCGTGCCCCCACTGCAAAGCAACTGTTGAAAAAGCCGTAGGCGCCCTTCCCGGAGCCATTTCGGTAAAAGTAGATCTCCCCACAGGCAATGTGGCCGTCGACGGGGCCGTTCCTGCCGTTGAAGTGCAGCGCGCCGTCACCGAAGCCGGCTTCGACTTCCTCGGCAAAGCCTGAAAACGTAATGTCCAACTGGCATCACACCCTCGTCATGCGACTCCATTTTGCGACGCACCCACGTGCATAGCTCAGCGTTTAGGCAAAATTAACATAATTTTATCGCGATAAATTTTGAGGTTTCGCAAATAACTTCTACCTTTGCACTCACAAAACATCGCGGGATGGAGCAGTGGTAGCTCGTTGGGCTCATAACCCAAAGGTCGGAGGTTCGAGTCCTCCTCCCGCCACCAGGTTAGAAAGGCGATTTGTCAAAACGGCATATCGCCTTTTTCGTATCACCGCTCCCCGGCACCAGAACCCGTTACGCAGCGACGCTCGGCCCGAGTATCCGACATAACATTCCGCAACAATCCGCTATGAATCTTACACCACCCTCCGTCAACCTCACTCCGATAAAAACAAATCATTCAGCCTACTCCTTTGTCGAGCAGCTGTTTGTGGATGCATTTCCGCCTGACGAACGGCGGCCGCTTGCAGCGCAACGCAACAACACCGACAATAACGGCAGATTCAGGTGCCTGCTGGCCACCGACGGAAACCGGACGCCCACCGGATTTATCACCTGCTGGGATCTCGGGTTGTGCCTGTACGTAGAGCATTTTGCCACTGATCCGCATATGCGTGGTGCCGGCATCGGTTCCGCCATCCTACAGACATTTCTCACGCAAAGCGATAAACCTGTATTACTCGAGGTGGAGCATCCCGACACCGATATTGCGCGCCGACGTATCGGATTCTACCGGCGTAACGGCTTTGAACTGTGGGATGATGTGGACTACATGCAACCGCCGTACGCTCCCGGTCAGTCGGCGGTGCCTTTGCTGTTGATGGCCACATCCGGAATATCGCGGGCGGACGCACCCGACATCATTAACGCCCTTCACGCTCAAGTCTACGGTGTAAGGCTCTGACTTTATCTGTATGTTAGCATATTCCGCCGGCCGATAACGAACTTTGGGGGAATTGGGTTGTTGATAATAATAGAATAATCCAAACCACAGAAGCTATGATTACAGATCGCATAAACTGGCCGCCGAAACATGCTCCCGAGAACGCTGATGCTCACATCACATCGCGCATCATGACAGACAAAGTCACCCCTGAGCAAGTATGGCCTTATCTCACGAATTTGTCAGACTGGCCGCGGTTCACCCGTGACATTGCCGACACTCAGTTCACCGACATAACTATTGCCGATCCGCACCTGTTTCACAAGGCGCAGTTCATCGTCAACACCGATCGCTTCTCGCTCGTGGCCAATGTGCTTGAGGCCGTTCCGCCCAAGGCCGACCGTCCGGGGCGAATTTCCTTCGAAGGTGAGGCTACCGGCAAAGGACAGCTGGAAGGAATTCGTTTCACATTCGTACAAGCGTGTCTGCTGTGCGAATTGCACGACCATTCTCTGCAGGCTACAAGTGAGATTGTACTTTTCGGGGACGATGTGAAGAAATTCATGACCATGGATCCTGCCACCATCGATAATTTCAACACAGAATGGCTGCATGGCCTGATAGGGTATGTTACGGATCACGAGGCTCACACCAATCACCCACGCAACCCGTCGTCAGGCGCCATGGTGCCGTAAACGGCGTCAGGTAAAAGCGGATTTCAGGATTTTGAAGATAAAGTGGATTTGAAGAATATGCGATAGGGCAGTGGCTCTTCGCTCGAATAGACAGGCAGCCGAGGCACGTCTCCGGCTGCCTGTTTTTCTTGCGTGCAGAAAATGCGGGTCGCTGTTCCGCCGAGACTGAAACGGGGGGTATAATTTGGGATAAGGGAATTATAGGCAGGTATAAGTGCAGGGGTGAAAAACTTTTTGGAAAATGTTTCGGGCTATCTCCAAATTTACTTAAATTTGCATGTAATGCGAGCCGGATGCGCGTAGGCGTGATGGCGGCTTGCAAAATACTGAAAGTCAATACCATTTCTTGCTATGAATAAAATCCTCGAGAAAAAACATTTTTCTGAAAAGGTTGTGCAGCTTGTGGTGGAAGCACCGCTGATTGCCCATTCGCGCCGTCCCGGTCATTTCGTGATCGTGATCTGCGACGAAAAAGGGGAGCGCATACCTCTCACCATTGCCGATGCCGATGAACGACGCGGTACGATAACCCTTGTGGTGCAGGCTGTGGGCGATTCCACCGCGGCAATCTGCGCCAAGGAGCCGGGCGAGTATCTTCATGACGTGGTCGGCCCGTTGGGACGTGCCACAGCGATTGCCCCCTACGGCACCGTGGTATGCTGTGGTGGTGGTGTGGGTGTGGCTCCGCTGCTCCCTATCCTGAAAGCCATGAAAGCCGCTGGCAACAAGGTCATATCAATTCTTGCGGCACGCACAAAGGATCTGATTATTCTTGAGGATGAGGTTCGCAAACATTCGGACGAGGTTATCATTATGACCGACGACGGTTCATACGGCGAGAAGGGACTGGTGACCAATGGTCTGGAAAAGGTGATAGCCCGCGAGAAAGTTGAGCTTGTATGCACCATCGGGCCGGCCGTTATGATGAAATTCGTGTCGTTGCTTACCAAGAAATACGATGTTCCCACCATCTGTTCGCTCAACACCATCATGGTTGACGGAACCGGAATGTGCGGGGCCTGCCGTGTCACGGTGGGCGGCAAGATGCGCTTCGTGTGTGTGGATGGACCGGAATTCGATGCCCATCAGGTTGATTTTGACGAAATGATAATGCGTCTGCGTCCGTGAGGCGTGGCTCTAACAATAAAACGATAAATAGAGATGTCTACCATATCACCCCGTGATGCCGCCTGGCGTGAAGAACTCCGGAAGGCTCACACAGCAAAAGAGCGCTCGGCAATTCCGCGTGCGAAAATGACAGAGCTGGCGCCTGATTATCGCGTGACATGCAATGAGGAAGTCAATCAGGGGCTCAGCCGTGAGCAGGCTGTGCTCGAGGCCACACGTTGCCTCGATTGCCCCGATCCGCAGTGTGTCACCGGATGTCCGGTGGGAATCAATATCCCCGGCTTCATAAAGAACATAGAACGTGAAAACTTCGAGGATGCAGCCATTGTGCTGAAAGAGACGAGCGCGCTTCCGGCCGTCTGCGGCCGTGTTTGTCCGCAGGAGCGTCAGTGCGAGTCGAAATGCATCTACAACAAAATGAAAAAGGAGCCGGTGGCCATAGGTTACCTCGAGCGATTCGCCGCCGACACCGAGCGGCTTTCCGGCAATTCGGCTTTGCCCGCGCGTGAGGCCGCCAACGGCATCAAAGTTGCAGTTGTGGGTTCCGGTCCTGCCTCACTCTCATTTGCCGGCGACATGGCTAAGCGCGGTTTTGAAGTGCATGTATATGAGGCCCTGCATGAGATTGGTGGGGTGCTCAAATACGGTATCCCTGAATTCCGTCTGCCCAACGAGGTGGTGGATGTGGAGATCCGCGCACTCGAGCAGATGGGCGTAAAATTCATGACCGACTGCGTGGTGGGAAAGACCATAAGCTACGATGACCTTCTCGCCCGCGATTTCAAGGGTGTGTTTGTGGCATCGGGAGCCGGACTGCCCCGCTTCATGGGGATTCCAGGCGAAAATTACGTGGGTGTGATGTCGAGCAACGAATATCTCACGCGCGTCAACCTTATGGGCGCCGGCCGTCCCGGCTGGTCAACCCCGGTGATCCGCGGACACCGCGTGGCAGTGATTGGCGGTGGCAATACCGCCATGGATTCATGCCGCACGGCACGTCGCATGGGTGCAGAAGAAGTGTATATAGTATACCGCCGCAGCGAGGCCGAGATGCCGGCTCGTGTGGAGGAGGTGCGTCATGCCAAGGAGGAGGGTGTTACTTTCCTTACGCTCCACAATCCGGTGGAATACCTTGCCGACGAGCGGGGGCACGTGAAGGCCATGCGCCTGCAGCGCATGGAACTTGGCGAGCCTGATGCTTCAGGGCGCCGTTCGCCTGTGCCGGTAGAGGGGGATGTAGTGACGCTCGACGTGGATGAAGTTATTGTGAGCGTGGGTGTGTCGCCCAATCCGCTCATTCCAAACTCAATCGAGGGGCTGGAAGTGACCCGCCGCGGCACGTTGGCCGTGAATGAGGAGACACTGCAGACCTCGTTGCCGCTGCTTTATGCCGGAGGCGACATTGTGCGCGGAGGCGCCACAGTGATTCTGGCCATGGGCGACGGACGCAAGGCGGCGGCCGCAATGGCGGATGCCCTGCTGAACAAATAATGCATAATCAGAAGTAACAATAAGTTGCCCTTACAATTTAAACATAAACATATTTATGTCAGAACTTAATATCGGCGAGGTTTACCGCGCCCAGATGGTGCTCAAGGATGTGGCGCGCCATCCGAAAATTGTTGGTCCGACTTCGCTTTCACCGACGTGCCGGATATATCTGAAACCGGAGAATCTGCAGCACACAGGCTCGTTCAAGCTCCGCGGTGCGTATTACAAGATTTCGCAGCTGAGCGACGAGGAGAAGAAACGCGGTGTGATAGCCTGCTCTGCCGGCAATCATGCCCAGGGAGTGGCGCTCGGTGCCACTCACAACGGCATCAAATCGCTTATCTGCCTGCCTGCCGGCGCACCCATTTCGAAAATCGAGGCGACTAAGAGACTTGGAGCCGAGGTGTGCCTCGTGCCCGGTGTCTATGATGACGCTTATAACAAGGCGCTGGAGTTGCGCGACAAGCACGGCTATACGTTCGTGCATCCGTTCGATGACCCGCTGGTGATTGCCGGACAGGGTACGATCGGACTTGAGATTCTCGAGGAGATGCCCGATGTTGAGGCGATAGTAGTGCCTGTAGGTGGCGGCGGTCTGATTTCCGGTGTGGCTTTCGCCGTGAAGACCCTTCGCCCTGACATAAAGGTGTATGGCGTTCAGGCCGAAGGTGCGCCTTCAATGGTAAAATCGTTGTGCACAAAGAATCGCGAGCGGCTTGCGAGCGTGTCGACCATCGCCGACGGTATCGCAGTGAAGGAACCGGGTGAAAATACATTTGAATTCTGCCAGAAGTATGTCGACGAGATTGTGACAGTGAGCGATGACGAGATTGCCGCTGCAATCCTTGCCCTGCTTGAGAAGCAGAAACTTGTGTCGGAAGGCGCAGGTGCCACCGCTGTTGCTGCCGCCATGTTCAACAAGCTGCCGCTTGACGGGAAGAAGGTGGTTTGCCTTGTTTCCGGTGGTAACATAGATGTTAACATTCTCAACCGCATCATTACCCGCGGCCTTGCAAAGACCGGCCGTGTGTGTCAGCTTGAAATGGAGCTGCGCGACAAACCGGGCGAACTGTCGGCCGTGCTGAAAATCGTGGGCGACACAGGCGGAAATATACTTGGCGTAAACCACGAGCGTGTGGCCGCAGCAACCGAAATCAATTCGTGCATGCTGCATCTCGAGCTTGAAACCCTCAATGAGGAGCATATCGCACAGATAAAGAATGCCCTGACCTCTGCCGGATACAAGGTGCTGAACTGAAGGCATCGGTCATAAACGTACAAATAAGCGCTGCCGCATGAAGGCCGGAATCCGATGCGATTCCGCTTTCATGCGGCAGCGTTTATTGTGTGTAGGGTTTACTTGTCAGGGGCGCGCCTCATAGCCTGGAACATCCATCAGACGCATGTTGAACCGAAGGGCGGAATAGGGAGGGATGCTTCCGCTTCCGCTTTGTCCGTAGGCAAGGTCGTAGGGAACGATAATCTGCACTGTGTCGCCCACATGCATGTTCTGGAGAGCAATCTGCCAACCGGCAATGAACTGGTTGACACGGCCGGTGAAAAGGTCATCGGCGGTTTTGCCTTTCGATTCGTCGAACAGCGTGCCGTCATAGAGATAGCCCTCATAGTGTGTGCTAACCCATGAGGTCTCGAACGGGGTGACGTTTCCTGCCGTAGCGGCGCGGTCGTTGAACCAGTGGACGTAGATTTTCTGTCCTACAGCCCATGCCGGAGTGACGGGCTGGTAGAAGGAGGTGCCGTCAGGATTGGTACGCTGCAGCTCGGAGTTGATCCATGCCACATTGGAATCGTGCCATGCCTGATATTGCTGGAGCGTGTCGTCATTGTCGTCGCTGGTGCACGAAGAGAGGGCAAAGGCGGCAATGCCGAGCATGAAGAGGATTTTTTTCACTTTAGGTTACTGAGGTTTAAAATTCAAACGCACTCTTAGAATTCCACTTTGGGGGCACGCTGTGCGCCTTCCTCGGCCTTGAACATCTCTTTGGAGTCGAAGCCGAACAGTATGGCAAAGATGTTGCCGGGGAAACGGAGCACCTTGCGGTTATAGACTTCCACAGCTTCGTTGTAGCGCTGGCGCTCTGTGCTCACACGGTTCTCGGTGCCTTCAAGCTGTGCCTGCAGGTTGAGGAAGTTTTCGTTGGCCTTGAGGTCAGGGTAGGCTTCGCGCACGGCGTTAACATAGATGTCGAGAGCGCCTTTGAGGTTGCTCTGCGCCTGCTGGTATGCCTCGATGTTGGCCTGTGCCTGCTCGGGGGTGATGGCCTGTGCGTCATTGTATGCCTTTGTAAGTCCGGCACGTGCATCGGTCACATTCTGGAGCGTTGAGCTTTCGTGTGCGGCGTAACCCTTCACGGTGTTCACGAGGTTGGGTATGAGGTCGGCACGGCGCTGGTACTGGTTCTCAACCTGTCCCCATTGCTTCTGTACTGCCTGGTCGGCATCGACCATTCCGTTGTAGGAAGAGCATCCGCCTCCGAAGAGGATGAGGATTACGACGGCCACTATTACGGTGGTGATTAATTTCTTGTTCATTCTTTGGTTTTGTTTTTTTTGATGTTGAAGAGAGTTTGCCTTTGAATCAGTCCCTGTCGGTGTCAGGCGAGTTTGCGCAGCAGGGAATTGAGGCTTACGCGGTCGTGGATGAGGGCGTGGAGGTCGGCGATGTTCACGCGTTTCTGCTCCATGGAGTCGCGTTCGCGGAGTGTCACGGTGTTGTCCTCCAGTGTCTGATGGTCCACGGTGATGCAGAAGGGGGTACCGATGGCATCCTGACGGCGGTAGCGCTTGCCGATGGAGTCTTTTTCCTCGTAGTGGGTGTTGAAATCGAATTTGAGGTCGTTGACAATCTCGCGTGCCTTTTCGGGGAGCCCGTCCTTGCGCACCAGCGGCATGACGGCGCATTTCACAGGTGCAAGAGCCTCGGGGAGATGGAGCACCACGCGGGTGTCGCCGCCTTCAAGGGCCTGCTCCTCATAGCTTGAACAGAGCACGCTCAGGAACATGCGGTCCACGCCGATTGAGGTCTCGATTACGTAAGGCACGTAGCTTTCGTTGAGCTCGGGGTCGAAATACTGGATTTTCTTGCCTGAGAATTTCTCATGCTGCGAGAGGTCGAAGTTAGTGCGGGAGTGGATACCCTCAACCTCCTTGAAGCCGAATGGCATCTGGAACTCGATGTCGGTGGCGGCGTTGGCATAGTGGGCCAGTTTTTCATGGTCGTGGTAGCGATATTTCGCATCGCCCAGACCGAGAGCCTTGTGCCATTTAAGTCGGGTTTCCTTCCATTTGTTGAACCATTCCAGTTCCGAACCGGGGCGTACGAAGAACTGCATCTCCATCTGTTCGAACTCGCGCATGCGGAAGATGAACTGACGGGCCACGATTTCGTTGCGGAACGCCTTGCCGATCTGTGCGATGCCGAAGGGGATGCGCATGCGGCCGGTTTTCTGCACGTTGAGGTAGTTTACGAATATGCCCTGAGCAGTTTCGGGGCGCAGGAACACGGTCATGGCGCCGTCGGCAGTGGAACCCATCTCGGTTTTGAACATGAGGTTGAACTGGCGCACGTCGGTCCAGTTCTTTGTGCCGCTGATGGGGTCGACAATCTCTTCGTCGATGATGATCTGGCGGAGTTCGTCGAGGTCGTTGGCGTTCATGGCGTCGGAGAAGCGCTGGTGGAGTGCGTCGCGTTTTGCCTGATGTTCAAGGACGCGAGGATTTGTCTGGCGGAACATGGCTTCGTCAAAGCTCTCGCCGAAACGTTTTGCGGCTTTGGCCACTTCCTTTTCAATCTTGTCGTCTATTTTGGCAATCTGCTCTTCGATGAGCACGTCGGCGCGGTAGCGTTTCTTCGAGTCGCGGTTGTCGATGAGGGGGTCGTTGAAGGCATCGACGTGGCCTGATGCTTTCCAGATGGTGGGATGCATGAAAATGGCCGAGTCGATACCGACAATGTTCTCGTGGAGCAGAGTCATTGCTTCCCACCAGTAGCGTTTGATGTTGTTCTTGAGTTCAACGCCGTTCTGGCCGTAATCGTAAACGGCCGAGAGGCCATCGTAGATTTCACTCGAGGGAAAAACGAACCCATACTCCTTGGCATGGGATACTATCTTTTTAAACACATCTTCTTGTTGTGCCATGGTTGTGTCAGAGGGGATGTTATGATTTTTAGTTTGTTGTTGGTTGAATCACAGCAAAAGCGCCTGCCACAGCAGGCGATGCCTTTAAGCCACAAAGTTACAAATTATTCTTGATTTGGGCAACCGCAAGTTTTATGTCGGCGAACGATGCTTCGGGGATGAAGTGGCGTATGTCAGTCATCGTGGCGCCCTCGCCTGCAAGTTCGATGGCCGAGACGATGGCATTGTATAGCGCAGGGGTAAGTATGTCGGCTGCGGTCAGATGTCCTGAAAGAATGTAGCTTTCGAGATGGGTGCTGATGGTAGAGGTGGCGAGGCCGCGCTGCTGTGCTATCTCCTCGCGGGTCATGCCGAGCTGGAACATGCGGTAGGTCTGTTCGTGGGAGGGCACACGCTCGGCACGGGCCTTTGCGCGGGCTTCTTTCTCGGCTTGTTTTTTGGCTTCCCGTTCGGCTTTCCGTTGTTCGGCTGCCTGACGGCGCGCGGTGGATTTCTGCGGCGCGTCGGCCTGCCCGAGCGATGCCTGAAGTTTCAGTTTGAGGTATGCCGGCACGGAGAAGTCGGTGACCGACATGTGCGACAGCAGCGAGAGGTGAAACTGAAGCCGGGTGCGGAGGTCGGCTGTAAGCTCGGCCATGCGCTGTGTGGCTTTCTTATCGCCTGTGCGCACCGAGGCGAGGTCTTTCAGCGATGTGCCGAAGATGGACAGAAGGGTGTCGCTGAAATATTTGGCGCTTTTTTTCACGCGTTCGAGCAGCGGGGCAGAGACAAGGGTGTTGAAATCCGTGCCGGCAAGCTGCTGGATCCATTTGTCGGCTATGTCGAGGATGTCTGAGCGCAGGCGGTCGTTGATCTGCTGCTGGTCGGCAAGCGTCGAGGGGAATGAATGGGCAAATGTCTGTGCGAGCAGTCCGGTGATTGATGCCTGGATGGTCAGCAGCCGGCTGAACGAAAACAGGTCCTGGAGCATGGTGCGGTGGTAGTCCTGCTTTATGCGGTCGAGGGTGCCGATGCTCCGTGCCGCCTCTTCGTCCTGACGTTCTATGTAGGAGGTCACCGTAGGGTCGGAGCTGAGGGTTGAGGTGCTGATGGGGGTGGCAAGCACGATGCCTTCGAGGGTCTTGCATCGTGAGAGGGCCACATACACCTGTCCGGGAGCGAATGAGGCTCCTGCATCGATAATCACGTGCTCGAAGGTGAGTCCCTGACTTTTATGTATTGTGATGGCCCATGCCAGCCGAAGCGGCATCTGTTCGAAGGTGCCGAGAATCTCGGTGGAAATCTGTCGGGTTACGTCGTCAACGGTGTAACGGGCGTTTTCCCATGTCTGCGGACTGACTTCGATGGGTTCGCTTTCGCCCGGGCACAGCACGCTGACGTTGTGTGGTGTTACCGTTACCACATGGCCGATTTTGCCGTTGAAATACTGGCGGTTGCCCGAAGGGTCATTGCGTACGAACATCACCTGTGCGCCGACTTTCAGGCGAAGGGTCTGCGCGGTGGGATAGGAGTAGTCCGGGAACGTGCCTGAAATCTTGGCATTGAAAGTGACTTCGGGTTGGCGGAGCGCATTGAGCCTGGTTGCGTTGTAGCTGTCGGCCGAATGGTTATGGGTGGTGAGGCGGATGAAATCGCTGTCGGGGGGCGGAATGAATCCCGGTGACAGACGGGAGGTGAGCAACGATAAGTCGGCCGGCTGCAGTGTGTTGTTGCGCACGTTGTTGAGCAGTTCGATGAACCGCTGGTTCTGTTGTCTGTAGACTTTCTGCAGGGCGATGGTGACGTAGGGGGTCTGCGCCAGTGCCTTCGATCCGAAAAAATAGTTGGTAGCGTAGTGCGGCCGGAGCAAAGCTTCGTCGGCCGGAGTCACCACCGGGGCGAGCTGCTGGAGGTCGCCGATCATGAGCAGCTGCACGCCTCCGAAAGGGGCCGGGTTGCGGCGGTATTTACGGAGGGCATTGTCGATGGCGTCGAGGAGATCTGCCCGCACCATCGATATCTCATCGATTACGAGGAGGTCAAGCGCACGGATGATGCGCAGTTTGTCGCGGGAGAAGTTGAATTTGTCGCGGTATTCGCTGCCTGGCACGTAGGGCGACAACGGTAGCTGGAAAAATGAATGTATTGTGGCGCCACCGGCATTGATGGCTGCCACGCCCGTGGGCGCAACCACAATCATGGCTTTGGCGCTTTTCTGGCGGAGGGTGCGCAGGAAGGTGGTTTTGCCTGTACCGGCTTTTCCGGTGAGGAATATGCTTATGCCGGTGTGTTCAACGTATTCCCAAGCCAGTTCGAGTTCGCGGTTGTGCTCCATTTACCGAAGATAGGGAGACACGTTACTGGTCGAAGGTCATTTCGTCGAATCCCTCCATGTCGAACTCGTCGTCGTTGAACGATTCTGATCCGTAAAAGTCTTCGTCGATGTCGTCGGCTGCCGACACGGCTGCCGCTTTGGCCTTGGCGTCGGTCTTTGCCTCGAATTCGTCTAGGTCGACAGACTGTGCGGGCGCTTTGCCGAGTGCCAGCGAGCATACAGGATCCTTGAGGTTCTTGCCGGGGACAAGTTCCTTCATCTCCATGTAGAAAGAGCGGTCGGTCATGTAGTCGAAGGTGAACAGCAGGCGCTGGCCTTCATCGTCGATGAGGTCGGACAGAAGGGTGTCCTCCATGAGGTAGACGTCCTCCGAGGAGTCGCTGCCCATATCCTCAAGGGTGATTTCTTTCTCTTTTTCCCAGTTGTCGGAACAGATGAAGAATGAGCTCATTTCGTTTTTGTCATAATCCACGCTGTCGCAAATGGCATTTTTGAGGTCGAGGAACGATGCGTCGGCGTCAATTTTGATTTCGCGTTTGAAGTTGTCTACTTCGTCGGAAACAATTCTGAAATTGAATATCATGGGGTGTTTGTCTTTAAAAATCAATGAGGAGAGCTGTTGCGGTGGCACAGGCGTTGCAGGGGCTTGTCTGTACAGCATCGCAAAGGTAAAATTAATGATTACAACCGCCAAATTTTTAACCCCAAATTTGCCTGAAAGTTTGGGCCTGATGTGGATTTTGTGTTTATGTGGCGAGGGGGTGCGGTGCGGATGTCTGACTGGCAGGGCTGCCAGTCTGCTAAATGTCCGGATAAAATAATGGCGGCGAGCCATAAAATGATGGTACGCCGCCTTATGGGTGAGAGATGTAACGGGTGATTGAGAAATGTTGTAAGTCAGGTCAGTCTATCGTGTCGGAGCAATGTCAGGAGGGGTCGGTGCTTACGGGGAGTGCGCGGGAGAACACCTCGCGGAACGACACAAGGGTTTCGGTGCGCAGGATGCCGAGCGGCTGCAGCCTTTCGTGAATCAGGTGCAGCAGATGCTCGTTGTCGTGGGCATACATTTTGATGAGCATGTCGTACTGCCCGGTGGTGAAATGGCATTCCACAACTTCGGGTACGTTTTTCAGGTTTTCTACAAATTCATTAAATTTGTCGGGCTCTTTCAGAAACACACCTACAAATGCGCATGTGTCGTAGCCTAATGTGGTGGGTTTGATGAGGGCACGTGACCCTTCAAGAATGTTGGTTGCCTGCAATTTGGCTATACGCTGGTGGATAGCTGCCCCGGAAACGCCGCACTCGCGTGCTATCTCAAGAAATGGCTTGCGGCCATTGTCGACCAACATCTGCAGGATTTTGGTGTCGAGATTGTCGATGTTCAATCGTGCCATAATTCAGTGGTATTAATTGTTGGGACCCTTTAGTTACCGTCCGGATTTGGGTAGATGCCGGAGAATATACAATGCAAAGATATAAAATAGTGCTGATATATAAAATAGATTTTAGTCACAATTTTATATTGCATTGATTACAAAATGGCGCCATATATTAAATTTGTTGTTAAATTTGTGTGTGTGGCTCGCCGAAATTAAAAATATTGCGCCTGACACCGCGTGTGCGGAAGTAAGTTGCACGTTATAAAAATGACAGAAAAAGTGATATGAAACTTAGAATAAAGGCAATGGTAATAGCAGTCTGCCGTGTAGTTTTACCGGCAGTGGTCGGTGCCGTGGCGCTTGCCGGATGTAATGGGGGAAAGACTGATTTATCCGATGGTGGAGATCGGTTGGACGTGGCGGTGAGCATTGAGCCGCTGCGTTATTTTGTAAGTGCCATAGGCGGGGATTCAGTGAACATTTCTGTGGTGATGCCTCGCGGCGCCGATCCCGAGACATTCGAGCCGGGCGTTACGGCCATGAAAAAGATGCACTCTGCAGATGTGTTGCTGACAACCGGGCTGCTCCCGTTTGAAAAACGGATTGAGAGCGCCGGCTCCGAGAGTACACTCCGCTTTGGTGTATCGGATGGAGTCAGGCTGATTTATGGTACGCACGATGCCGCTCACCACGGCCACAGTGCAGCCTCCGGAGGTGAAACGCATGCGCACGGTGAGGCTGACCCGCATGTGTGGTCGTCGGTTGAAAACGCCCGTGTAATAGCCGTGAATGTGGTTGATGCTCTTGTTTCGGCCGATCCTGAACATGGTGGCTACTATCGTGAACGCGGACGCGTGTTGCAAGCGCGGCTCGATTCGCTTTCAGGGGCATGGCATCAGCGCGTGGCGCCCAAGGCCGGGGACGCTTTTGTGGTGTGGCATCCGGCGTTGAGCTATTTTGCTCGGGAAAACGGCTTGCGTCAGATTGCCCTGAACGTGGACAATAAGGAAAATTCTTCGCTCAGGCTACGCGATGTTATTGAGGAGGCCCGCAGTCAGGGCGCCCGGACGCTGTTTGTGGCAAAAGGGGTGAACCCGGCACAGACAGTGACGGTGGCGGCTGAACTGGGTGTGCGTCCTGTTGAAATAGATGTGATGAGCTCGGACTGGGAGGAAGAGATGGAGAAGGTGGTGAACGCTGTTGCCGCTCCGGCTCATTGACCCGCGGTTCGCGATTGTTTTGTCCGATTAGTTGTACCATTATGAATGACGCCATTATCAGACTGGAAGGCATCGGCATGATGCGCCAGGGCAAGGATATTCTCAATGATGTGTCGCTTGCGGTGAACCGCGGTGATTTCATGGCTATCACCGGCCCCAACGGGGGTGGAAAGACTACTTTGCTGCGCATCATACTTAAATTATTGAAGCCTACTTCGGGGTGGGTGAAATATTACGACGGAGGAGCCGAATGCCAGCGGTTGCCCATCGGCTACCTGCCGCAGAAGAACATGATAGATGCCCGTTTCCCTATATCAGTGAAGGATGTGGTGGAATCCGGACTGATGGCGCAGGCGGTATTGTCTGAGTCAGAGACCCGCCGGCGTGTGGAAGAAGTTCTCCGCATGGTGGAACTTCAGGAGAAGGCCGGCGCTTCGATCGGCGAACTGTCGGGCGGCCAGCTGCAACGGGCGCTGCTGGGACGTGCATTGATTTCACGCCCCGGGGTGCTGGTGCTCGATGAGCCGCTGAGCTATCTTGACAAGCATTTTGAGGAACGTATCTACGGAATTCTTGAAGAAGTTGCGACGAGCACCACCATTCTGCTTGTGAGTCATGAGCTGAGCGTGATTTCCACGATGGCCAACCGGCATCTGATTGTTGACAGAACCCTGCACGAATGCGGCACACATCATCACCATTTTGTGGCGCCTGACTGCTGCTGACGCCGTGTCAGTGGCGTTGTCTGCCAAATTTGTCACACTTGCGGGCCATGCAACTGCCAAAACTGACACGTGCGGCAGCATGCATGGCCCTTACCATAATTTAGAGCGCATCCCAACCTTTTTGGCATAACATTTGTTTTCTATTTGAATTCGAGCGGCGATGCCCGGCCGACGGGCGTGCTGTTCGAGAGTATTCACAATCAACCAAAACAAAGAAAATAACAAATAAAAACTTTATATCATTATGGGAAAAATCATAGGTATCGACTTAGGTACAACCAACTCGTGCGTTGCAGTGCTTGAAGGTAAGGATCCCGTTGTCATCCCCAACAGCGAGGGCAGAAACACCACCCCGAGCGTGGTGGCATTCGTTGACGGTGGTGAACGTAAAGTGGGCGATCCCGCAAAACGTCAGGCCATTACCAACCCCGGCCGTACAGTCTATTCAATCAAACGCTTCATGGGCGAGACATTCGACCAGGTTCAGAAAGAAATTGAGCGCGTGCCTTACAAAGTGGTGCGCAGCAGCAACAATACTCCGCGTGTCGACATCGACGGCCGCGAATACACACCTCAGGAAATTTCGGCAATGATTCTTCAGAAGATGAAGAAAACCGCCGAAGATTATCTGGGCCAGGAGGTGAAGGAAGCCGTGATCACGGTGCCTGCCTACTTCAACGATTCTCAGCGTCAGGCCACCAAGGAGGCCGGCGAAATTGCAGGTCTTACTGTTCGACGCATCGTGAACGAGCCTACTGCAGCCGCTCTGGCCTATGGCCTTGACAAGAGCAACAAGGATCAGAAAATCGCGGTGTTCGACCTCGGTGGCGGTACATTCGATATCTCCATTCTGGAGCTTGGCGACGGCGTGTTTGAGGTTAAGTCGACCAATGGTGACACCCACCTTGGCGGCGACGATTTCGACCACGTGATTATCGACTGGCTGGCCGACGAGTTCATCAAGGATGAAGGCGTTGACCTCCGTCAGGACCCGATGGCACTCCAGCGTCTGAAAGAGGCTGCCGAAAAAGCCAAGATCGAGCTTTCGTCGACCACCTCGACCGAAATCAACCTTCCTTACATCATGCCGGTGAACGGTGTGCCCAAGCACCTTGTAAAGACCCTTACCCGCGCAAAATTCGAACAGCTTGCCGACAAGCTCATCAATGCCACCATCGCTCCCTGCGAGCAGGCTCTGAAGGATGCCGGTCTGAAAGCTTCGGATATCGATGAGGTTATTCTCGTGGGCGGTTCGACACGTATCCCCGCCATCCAGGCCATTGTGGAGAAATTCTTCGGCAAGGCTCCTTCGAAGGGCGTGAACCCCGATGAGGTTGTGGCCGTAGGTGCAGCCATTCAGGGCGGCGTGCTTTCGGGCGACGTGAAGGATGTGCTTCTGCTCGACGTTGTGCCTCTGTCGGTAGGTATCGAGACTCTCGGTGGCGTGATGACCAAACTTATCGAGGCCAATACAACCATTCCTACCCGCAAGAGCGAGACTTTCTCGACCGCTGCCGACAATCAGCCTTCGGTTGAAATCCACGTGCTTCAGGGCGAACGCCCCATGGCAAAGGATGACAAGACCCTCGGCAAATTCCACCTCGACGGCATCGCTCCCGCACCCCGCGGTATACCTCAGATTGAGGTTACATTTGAAATCGATGCCAACGGTATCCTCAATGTTTCGGCCAAGGACAAGGCAACCGGCAAGGAACAGAGCATCCGTATCGAGGCTTCGAGCGGTCTGACCGATGCAGAAATCAAGCGTATGAAGGATGAGGCAGAGGCTAATGCCGCTGCCGATGCCAAGGAGAAAGAGCGTATCGACAAACTCAATCAGGCTGATGCCATCGTATTCCAGACCGAGAAGCAGCTCGCCGACCTCGGCGACAAGATTCCCGCCGACAAGAAGGCTGCCATCGAGGCTGCCGTAGCCAAACTGAAAGATGCCCACAAGGCACAGGATCTCGCTGCCATCGATGCTGCCATCAAGGAGATTGAGACCACATTCGGTGCAGCCCAGCAGGATATCCTCAACGCACAGGCTCAGGCACAGGGCGGTGCAGCCGGTCAGCAAGGTGCTCCCTTCCAGGGTGGTGCTCAGGGCGGCGCAGCCGGCCACGGCCCCTCCGACGACGGTGTCACCGACGTAGACTTCGAGGAAGTGAAGTAAATTGATGTCTGACAGATAATCAAGATAAACACGGGCAGCCGGCTGCGGAGAAAGTGGCCGGCTGCCTTTATCCCGAACCGTTTTGTCAGGGATAAAAAAAGTGCTATTTTTACGAAACAATCAAAAATAGATAGAATTATGGACGAGAAAAATGTAGTTCTTGAAGCCATGCGCAAGGCCGGCGAACCTGTGAATGCCGGCAAAGTGGCCGAGCTCACCGGTCTGGACCGCAAGGTGGTAGACAAAGTGTTTGCACAGCTCAAAAAGGAGGGCGCCATCGTGTCGCCCGTCCGCTGCAAATGGACTCCGGCCTGATGCGCCGCCCATCCCCTCCGGCATGATGCGCAGCTGCAACTGCGGCCGCAAAACCGCCGGGGATGAAACCCTGATAAACAACCATCCGGGGAAGAAAATCCAGCCTGACAGGATTCTCTTCCCCGGATGGTATTCGTTGTGTAGCGCAGTGATTGTTACCTCTGTATTCAACTTTTATGATGGTATCAAGAGAATAGAACGAGGTGCTGTATTTTCCCGTCAGTTGTAGTATGTGCAAATTATGCACATACTGAGTGCTCGTGTGCCCCCAGCATTATCGTTTATTAATTAATCTGTTTTGCTGGGACTGCATGGCTCTTATTTTTGCACGGATGGAAAAAAACACTATCTTTGCGTTATGAAGCAGCCGTTATACCAAAAGTTACAGGATGCCAGGAGTGAAGAGGATGTAAAGGATGCTTACATCTATGCTCTCGGGCTTAAAGGAGTATCCCGGAATCTTGTAGACATACAGACTAAGGAAATATGGTTTGAAGCGAAACTGGGTGGCAAAGATTCAATTTATGCAATGTTTACCCAGTTGCTACATTATGTTTGGCAAGCTTACAACAAGGGCGAAGATTTGCCACCATTCCTTTGTGTCATCGACAGTGTAAAGGCTGCTATAATGAGGACGGAAGATGTGATACCATTTCTTCAGCAAAAAACAATAAAGTGGGGTAAATCCGCAAGCAATTATACCCAGGATGCTCTTGATGCTGTGTCTGGGTTTATTGGCACTCATTTTGTTTCATTCCGGATTGAAACGCACGAGGAGGAGTTTGTAAATACCATAAAAAGAGCCATCCGGACAGGAGAGATTATCCGTACACAGATCACGCCGGCAAATCTGAAATCTGTGTTTGACAAATGGGTGCTGATGATTGGCCGGGAAATAAAAAATCTTGATGAGGATAAGTTTAATCTGCTGTTTTTCGCTGATATAATGTCGGATGGTACTGTTTCAACCCATCAGCATCTGCCGGCGGAGTTGATTCACCGAAACGGAAAACCCACGTTCCTTCTTGACGGTAAAATGTATGAACTCGGCAATAATGAAGGGTACCGTAGATTCTGGGCCATTTACGACAGACCTCCGCGTGAGGAATACCGTAATTACATTCTGGAGCGTCGTGATTCTCTGATACCTATTGATGAACGGCAATTTAAAGGTGCATATTATACACCATTGAATGTAGTGGAAAAGGCGTATGAGTATTTAAATAACACGCTTGGGGAAAATTGGCAAAAAGAATACATCGTCTGGGACATGTGTTGTGGTGTGGGTAATCTTGAAACCAAACATTCATACTCCAGAAACCTTTACATGTCCACCCTCGACCAAAGTGATGTGGACGTAATGCTCGCGACAAAAACTGCCGTAGGTGCAGAAAGATTTCAGTATGACTATCTCAATGATGATATAGCAGATGACGGAAGTATAGACTACTCCATAACCGACAAGCTTCCCAAAAGCCTTCGTAAAGCTATCGGTGATGCTGCCGCAGGGAAGCCGGGTGCAAAGAAGATTCTGGTACTTATAAATCCGCCCTATGGTGAAGCTACAAATGCTACAAATACTGCGAAAGGACAGGTTGCCAAGAATAAAGAGGGGATTAAAAGAACAAGGATGGCGGAGGTGGGGATGCCCGGATATGGCAGTTCGGGCAATGAATTGTTCATTCAGTTTCTTGCCCGCATTGCCAGAGAAATCCCCACGGCAACAGTTGCAATGTTTTCAAAGTTGAAATATATCAATGCACAGGCATCGCAGCAGTTCCGTGATAACTGGAACGCGCGTTATCTTGACGGTTTCGTAATTCACAACAAGGCATTCGACGGTCTGAGAGGGGATTTTCCTATAGGTTTCCTGATATGGCAAACAGACAATGGACCTGATGCGGAAAGAACCCCAATAACAACAGTGACGTGTGAGGCATACGATAAGAATGTAGTGCATATGGGACAAAAGTGTTTCTATAACTTTTCGGTGGATAGGTTCTTGTCCCGTTGGATTGACCGGCCTAAACCCAACTCCGAAAAATGTGTGCCACTGACGAATGCCATAACGCCTCAGGTAGGAAACAGAAAGGATCAACGAGGTATAAAATGGTCTGACGGAGCGGTCGGTTTTCTGTGTTCTGGAGGAAATGACTTCCAAAATACAAAATATATCAATCTTGTATCTTCTGGCTTTTCACGTGGTCATGGCATTTTTGTCAACAAGGATAATCTGCACCAGTGCGCCATATACTTCACGATGACAAAAATCATACGACCTATGTGGCTAAATGATAGGGATCAGTTTCTTCAGCCAACAGGAGTGATTTCGGAAGAATTTGCAAACGATTGTCTTGTATGGATGTTGTTTAATGGAAGTAATAATACCGCCTCAGCCGATGGTTTGGAGTGGAATGGGCGTAGTTGGAGCATAGTCGACCACTTTATTCCATACACCGAAGTAGAGGTAGATTCTCCGGAAAGATTTGAAAGTGATTTTCTTGTCCGTTTCATGGAGAATCTTGAATTTTCGCCGGAGGCGCAGGCGGTGCTTGACGAGGGGCGGAAGTTGTGGAGAATCTATTTTGCAATGACTGATGAATATTCTGTGCGTGAAAAATACAAACTCAACCGTCCGGATGTCGGATGGTATCAAATTCGTAATGCTCTGCGTGAACGTAACGAAAGTGGCTCTTATGCGCCAATAGATTTTACGGAATTTGAAAATTCTTATTCTCGTCTAACTGAAAAGCTGCGTCCTATGGTTTATGAATTGGGATTTCTCAAACGATGATTAAGAGTATGAATTTTAAGCGCCTTCGCACTGATTGTGAAACCGAGAGTTGACGCGGGAGGCAACTACCGAGAATTTCTCGGAAGTTCAAACCGAAGGCGAGCGTCAGGTCAATCGTAACCTGAAATTCTACAATCTCGACACCTCTATCTGTGTCGGATATCTAAACCCCAATTAAGCCATGAGCGAAGTGCAGAAAATATCGATACGATTCTTTGACGACCGCGAAGTGCGGGCGGTGTGGGACGAGGCGGGAGCCAAATGGTGGTTCTCGGTGCTTGATATTGTCGGGGTGCTCAACGCGCAGGATGATTATGCGAAGAATCGCAATTACTGGAAGTATCTTAAAGCTAAGCTTCGCAACGAAGGCAATGAAGTGGTTAGTGCCACTAACCAGTTGAAACTGCTTGCTCCCGACGGGAAACGCCGTCTGACTGATGTATTGGACAATGACGGAGTCATAGCTTTGGCGAAGAGTTTCCCGAACAATAAGGTTTCCAGATTCATTGAATGGTTCACCAACAGCGACGAGAGTATTGACGGCAAAAGTCGGTCGAAAGCATACGCTTTGTTTGAAAGCAGCCTTATCGACAGCATAGAGGTAGGCACGGTGAAAGGATTGCAGCAGATTCATGCTTACCTTTTCGGAGGTCTTTATGATTTCGCCGGACAGATCAGGACTGTCAATATAGCCAAGGCGGGGTTCCAGTTTGCTATGGCTCAATATCTGAGTCAGACCTTGGCTGATGTGGAACGTATGCCGGTAGATTCGTTCGAGAATATCATCGACAAGTATGTTGAAATGAATGTCGCCCATCCGTTCCGAGAAGGTAACGGTCGCGCTACCCGCATATGGCTTGACCTGATGTTGAAGAAAAATCTGCAACAGTGCATTGACTGGAGTCAGGTTGACAAACGAAAATACCTCGAAGCCATGACACGTAGCGTTGCCGATTCGACGGCCATTAAAACATTGCTTCGGTCGGCACTTACTGACAAAATCAACGACCGTGATACCTTTATGAAAGGTATCGACTATTCATATTATTACGAACAGGAGGATTGACCGTAATTCACAAAGGTAAGGTCGGTTCAGACTTTTTTCGTAAATTTGCGATAGGTCCAATTGCCTTTGGCACCGCGAACCGGCCTATGGCCGACATTCGCTATTGGCCTATCGCGAGCTAAGGTTGGCGTTGGATAAGAAAAGATTATACTATGTCGGAAGAGCGGATGAATAGTTATCGACTGACGTCGATGGAGGAGCCGGGCGACGAGCGCATGGCTCAGATTATGCGTGAGGTTGCCGAGGATGCCCGCGAAAGCACCCGCCGGGCTGCCGAGCGTGTGGCTGCCGGGATTGAGGCTGCTACACAGGCGGCTCAGGAAAAATGGGGCGATGCCATAAACAGAATAAAGAATGGCATCAAGTAATCATAGCCCTGTTCTGATTGTGATTGCCGGGCCTAATGGATCTGGCAAGACTCCCATCACTCCCACGGCTATCAATTTGTCGTTTGCAAAGTAACTGACACACCGTCATTATAAACCCATGAAGAATTTAGTATCTGAAATACGCTCGATTATTGAAACATCTCGGTCTAATGCTGTCCGCTCAGTTGACTTTTGTCGCGTACAGATGTACTGGCAAATAGGACGACGCATTGTTGAGGAAGAACAGGGCGGGAGTGCGCGTGCTGAGTATGGTAAAGGTCTTATAAAGACTCTTGCTCAAGAGATAGAACCCGAATACGGAAGTGGTTTTGGACAGCGCCAATTGGAACGCGCAAGACAATTTTATATTGAATTTCCAATTGCGTCCACACTGCGGACGCAATTCAACTGGAGTCAGTATAAGTTACTTATAGCAATTCCAGACAAAGACAAACGCGAATATTACGAGCTTGAAGCGGCAAGTAATTGCTGGACTGCGCGCCAGATGCAGCGTCAGATTAATTCAATGCTATATGAACGTTTGCTTCTTAGCAATGATAAAGAATCTGTGCTCGCAATGGCGCGGAAAGAGAGAGCACCCGAAGCACCGCAGGAAATAGTCAAGGATCCAATGGTTCTGGAATTTCTGGGTCTTGAAAAAAGAACTCATTATTACGAAAGTGACCTTGAAACAGAGTTAATCAATCACTTACAAGAATTTATACTTGAATTGGGCAATGGCTTCACTTTCGTCGCCAGGCAAAAAAGAATATTACTCGAAGATGACGAGTTTTTCATCGACTTAGTCTTTTACAACCGTCTTGCTCGCCGGTTCGTGATTTTTGAGTTAAAGACAGGCGAGGTAACTCATCAGGATCTGGGACAACTGCAGATGTACGTAAATTACTACGACCGTACTGAGAAACTACCGGAGGAGAATCCCACAATCGGCATATTACTATGCACTGCCAAAAACGACACATTGGTTAAGATGACCCTTCCCTCGGACAATAACACAATTGTTGCATCTAAATATCAACTCTATCTTCCCACAGAGCAGCAGTTGATAGCGGAAGTCGAGCGAGTTAAAAGGGAATGGGAAGAAACAAGATGAAACTCAAAACGACAAAGCACCCGATTTTAGGGTATGAATTCTGTATTAATGAAATTTGATCACTAAAACTATGGCAACTGTAATTTTTAAATGGAATCCGGCATTTTCATCTTATGAAATGCTGTCGTTCCTTCGGGATTTATTTAATTATAAATCTGATCCAGATTATGTTAAATTCGACTGGAGCGTGTGGGATTATGACAAAATTACTAATGGTGACGAGTTCTATTGGGTTAAAGTCGGGCTCGGTCAGACCGGAATCGTAGGCCATGGCAAAATAACATCTGAACCTTACGAAGGAAGGGATTGGTCGGGCAAAGGTCGAAAGACTTTTTATGTCGATTTTGAGCCGGACGTTCTCATCAACCCCGATGCTTTGCCTTTACTTGGCTGCCAACAGCTTGCAAAATCAATCCCAGACTTTGAATGGGACAAAGGGCATTCAGGACTTGTGCTGAATGATAACCAAGCGAACGTATTGAGGGGTATTTGGGCTGAATATCTTAAAGTTAACAAACTGGATTTTCTCCCAAAGGCCATGAAGGCAAATGACTATATATACATGGAGCATGGGTTGGAGGAGATAGCATTCGAAGTGGCTGAGAAAGCCCACAGCGGACAGAAAGATAAGGCCGGAAGAGATTATATCGAGCATCCCAAAAGGGTAGCCGATAAATGTGACACCTCCGAAGAACGCATTGTGGCGCTGTTACACGACACCATAGAAGATTCCGAAATTACGCCGGAATATTTGACAGACGCCGGATTCCCTGATGAAATCGTTGATGCCGTTCTTTCTGTGACAAAACGGGAGGGTGAAAGTTATGAAGACTTTATCAGACGCGCCGGGCAGAACCCGATAGGACGTCAGGTGAAATTATACGATCTTGAGGATAATCTTGAAATCCTCCGCCTGGAATCAATTTCCGAAAGAGACATTGCACGCCTTAACAAGTACATGCGGGCATATCGTTATATTTCATCCCTGTCATAGCGCGTTGCGCTGTCTGTTGAAATTAGCCTGATGAGCTAATGTTAAATCAGCAAGTACGACTCATACAATACTGATGAAACAAACAAATGCAGCCGGTAGCCAGCGGGGCTATCGGCTGCTGCATATAAGAAAGAAGTGATGAAGATATTTTAGATGGGTCAGTGAAGCATAATCATCGGCATGCCGCGACCCTACGATTGGAAAAATTTGGACGGTGGTTAGCTTCGGATTTATGCCGGCTCGCAATTAATGTAGATTAAAAATTGGATGGGGATAAGGGTGGAAGTGGCAGCAAAATGATATAAATTTGAGGGCTAAAAGAGATTTATGTGTTGCAAAATGTGTCGGAAATGAAAAAAGTGCTATTTTTGCAGGTGGACATAAATACATTAACATAAATTTCTTTAACCTCATGAATGTAAGAAAGCTGACGCTTGCGGCGATGATCGCCGTGGCGATGGCCTCGGCGACGGGTGCACCTCGTGGTGTCGCGCCGCATATGGGTGCCAAAAGAGTGACGGCCGACATAACCGAAGCGGCCGATTTTTCCCGAGGGGTGACAATGAAACACCGTGCCGTGGTCCGCAATGGTGTCCGCGGTAATGATGCAACAGTGAAGGGGCTTGTGGGAAACGCTCCTTTCGGTCTGGTGAAACCGGTGGCTCCCGCGCGCCGTTCGGCAGTGCCGATGCGTGCCAGTGCGATAACCGAAGGACTGGAGCTCAGGGCCAGCGTAATCTCTTCGCAGAACTTCATGCTTGATCTCGGTCTTTATAAAGTGCCTACCACCGAAGGTGGCGCTTTTGAGCTTATCGGCTACAATGTGATGGCCGAATATGGCGGGTACGACGACGGTAACGGCAAGTTTTATCTCGCCGGAATGGTGAACTGGGGCATGGGTTATGTGATACCCTATCTTGATGTCTACAACACCGACACCTGGGAGCTTGCAGATCCGGTGGAAGAGGCAGATTTCTCGATTCTCTGCACCGACAATGCCGTTGATCCCACTTCGGGAATTGTCTATGGTTGTTATTATGACGCCGACGGCGCTAATCTCAACTGGGCTACAGCTAATTACGCTGCCGGAGTTTCAACTTCCATCAAGGTGCTTTCCGAGGATGAAAAGATGTGGGGCGTAGCATGCGATGACAGCGGCCAGTTCTATGCCATTCTTGAAAACGGAAATCTTGTGAAGATAAACAAGACCACCGGCGACATGGAGGTGGTGGGCGACACCGGACTACGTCCGTACTACACCACCAGTGCAACTTTCGACAACAAGGCCGGTAAAATCATTTTCGCTTATTCGCCTGTGACCGGTACCGGTGCTCTCTGGACCATTGACCCGGCCACCGCCGCAGCCGAGCTGGCCCTGAATTTCCCCGATTGTGAGCAGCTCACATGCCTTACGGTGACGAGCACCGGAGCGGAACCCCTCGCACCGGCTGCGCCTCAGCTTTCGGTTGAAGCTCCGAACGGAAGCATGACTGCGGCCTATACCCTTACGATGCCTACGGAAAATGTCGATGGTTCGGAAGCAGAAGGCACAATGAGCTATACACTTATGGTCGACGGCGTCACCGAGGCTCAGGGCACTGCTGCCAAAGGAGCGGAGGTGAAGGGAACAGTCACACTCACCACTGAAGGGATGCATGCGTTCACGGCTTTCGCCACCAACGGTGTCGGCAACGGAGCACGCAAGCAGGTGGATCTTTTCGTTGGTAAAGGTGTGCCTGTCGCACCTGCGTCCGTGGCGGCAAAAGTCAACGCCGACGGGACGGTGACGCTTTCGTGGGATGCTGTAACGGCATCGGCCGACGGCGGCTATATTTCGCCTGCGGATGTCACCTATAACATTACTTGCAACGGCAAGACGGTGGCCACCGGAGTTGCCGGCACATCGTACACTGACACTCCCGCCACACCTGACACATATGTGAAACTCATGTACTCCGTGACAGCCGTGTATGATGGAAAAGAGTCTGCCGTGGCTGAATGCGTGGCCGGCATCGGCGCAATCACGCCTCCCTATGCCTGCACATTCGACACTGACAAGCCCGACAGCGACCTTTATTCCACATTCAACCTCAATGATGACAATTCGTACTGGTATTACACCTCGTACTATAAATGCTTCAAGGTTGACTTTGTGAATGAGGGCGCCAACAACGACTGGCTCATAACTCCGGCGTTCCATTTCGAGGCCGGAAAGATATATGAATTCTCGTTCCGCATCTGTGCTGGCAGCACCATGTACAAGGAGCGCTATGCTTTGGCCATGGGTAAAGCAGCCGATCCTGCAGCGATGACAACCACCCTCATTGCCGAGGAAGAGCTTGCCAACGACCCGGCCACAGCTACCGTAAAGACCGTGACCATCAAACCCACGGAAAGCGGAAACTACTTTATCGGCTGGCATGCCGTGAGCCCCGCTCCGTGTTTCATGATCCGTGTGGATGAGGTGACAATGAGCGCTCCGCTCACCGCCGGTTCGCCTGCCGAAGTTACCTCTATCGAGCTTACACCCGATGCCGACGGACATCTCACACTTCAGGGCGCATTCAATGTCCCGGCTGTCAATGTGTCGGGCACCGCACTCGAAGGCGCATGCAAGGTGACGGTGACACGTGCCGGAAAGGATGAACCCGTGAAGGTGTTTGCCTCCGAGCAGCCCGGCGCACGCCTTACGTTCACAGACAATGACATACCGGAATCCGGAACCTACACATATGAATTCCAGACCGAGAGCGCTGACGGAAACTCCGCAGGGCGTAAGGTCAAGGCGAGTGTATATGTCGGCCCGGTGGCTCCTGAACCTGTAAGCAATATCAAGGTTGTGGAAACCGACGTACCGGGCACTGTGCAGCTTAGCTGGACAGCACCTGCCAAGACCGTTGAAGGTAAGGAAATCAAGCCTGAGAACCTTACCTACATGGTTTATACACGTGGTAGCGGCAACAGCGCCGTCGAGGTGCTCGACGCCCCTGTTTCGACAACCCAGGCCACAATAAAAGTGTGTGAACCCACCGAGGCAGCTTTTGCCATCCTCTATGTCGAGGCCCTGAATCTCGGGCTGCCGTCGGAGGAGATGCCACGTTGCGAGATGACTCCCGTAGGACGCAGTGCAGCAGTGCCGTATGCACAGAGCTACACCGATGAGCAGCGTGCCGCCAACATTGTCGGTATCCTCGCTCCCGAAGGAAGCTATTCGGAATGGTCGGTGGGCAAATTCGAGACAGCAGGCATAAACGCCCAGGACGGCGACGATGCGTTCCTCTACCTCTATTGCCCCACCCAGTATGCCATGCCGGCGTTCTATACCGGTAAGGTGAACCTTGAGGGTGTGGAGAATCCGGTGCTCTCATTCTACCATTATGTGTTGTCCTCGAACGAGACCAACCGCTTCCAGGTGCTTGCAGTAACGCCCGACGGTAAACAGACCAGCCTCGGGCTGGTGGATCATGCCGACGGTTATGCCGACGGATGGAATCTGGCTCACTTCCCGCTCACACAGGTGAAAGGGCAGACTGTCTACTTCATAGTGCGCACTTATATCAACAGCCACTACAACATGGCTTTTGACAATCTGCGCATAGGCAACATGCCCGACACCGATCTTGCAGCTACGCGCCTTACCGCTCCCGCACGTGTTGAGATCGATACTCCGTTCAAGCTCAACGCCACGGTGGCCAATTTCGGCAGCAAACCAGCCGAAGGTTACTCCGTAAGCCTCAAGCTCAACGGCGAGACCGTTGCAACCGTCACTCCCGAAGGTCAGCTCGCATCAGGTGCTGAGACAATCGTGCCGTTCAGCTGCACGCTCAGCCCGCTCACCGGCGAGAATCCGGCGTTCACGGCCGAGGTGAACATCGCCAACGATGCCGATGCTTCCAACAACGTCACTCCCGCTGCGCTGCCTGAACTCAAGCTGCCGCGTTGGCCTGCTGTGGCCGATCTCAAGGCTGAACGTTCCGGCGCAGGTGTTGAACTGACATGGAGCGCACCCTCCACCGCCGGTTTCGATGCCAAGGAGACCGAGGATTTCGAGGATGCAACGCCCTGGACCGACGAGGTGGAAGGCTGGACCATGATTGACCGCGACGACCAGCAGATAGGTAATCTTGATGCCGTGGGTATGCCCGATGCCGTGGGGATGCGTACACGCCATTCGTTCTTCGTGTTCGACAATGAGGACGAGGAGATAATCTACTACAATCCTGCTCTGCAGCCTTTGTTCGGCGCACATTCAGGAAGCCGGAGCATGGCAGCGGTGTTCATCCTGAGCTACTCCGCTCAGCAGGATGACTGGGCCATTTCGCCCGAACTTAACGGGGAGGCACAGACAGTGTCGTTCTATGCGCGCAGCTATCATCCAGATTTTCCTGACAAAATGGAGGTTCTTTATTCCTTGAAGAATTCCACAGACCCGGCCGATTTCGTGACCCTCTGTGCCGACGGTCCGATTGAAGTGCCGCAGAAGGTTGACGCTCTCGGAAATGCCGAGTACACTTTCTACGACTTCCAGCTGCCGGCCGGAGCAAAACGTCTTGCCATCCGTGCATGCAACGCAGGGGGCGACGGATACATGCTCATGTTCGACGACGTGAAGATGAAGGTGGCCAACACCACTCTCGAGATTGCCGGATATGACGTTTATCGCGACGGCGTGAAGCTGAACACCGCTCTGCTTACGGCTCCCGCGTTTACCGATGCCACTGCAGGAAACGGAGCGCATACGTATCATGTTGTCGTGAACTACAACCGTGGCCTTTCAGCTGCATCGAATGCTGCCGATGTAGCTACATCCGGAATCGGTTCGGTATTCGCCGATGGCAACGGACTGGCAATCAAGGTTGAGAAGCACTGCATCATGGTGACCGGTGCCAAAGCCACCGACCATGTGACTGTGAATGCGGCCGACGGACGCGTGCTTTATGCAGCCGACGGCGATGCCACTGTGACACTTCCTGCAGGAATCTATGTGGTAACTGCCGGAAACCTTACCGCAAAGGTTGTGGTGCCCTGACATACATCCCAGACTTAAACAAAAGCAGCCGGTAGCCCGCAGGGGCTATCGGCTGCTGCCTATATGAAAGGACTGATGTCTGAGTTTATGAGCACTCAGGGCAGTTCGTGCTCGGGGATGGCTGTAGCTCAGGGAAGTTTGCTGTACTCGGCGTCGCTGACGGGTTCGAGCCATTGTGTAGATGCTTCTTCGCCGGGGACCGAGAATGCGAGATGGGCGAACCAGCTGTCCTGGGCGGCTCCGTGCCAGTGCTTCACGTTGGCGGGGATGTTGATTACTGTGCCGGGAAGAATCTCAACGGCAGGTTTGCCTTCCTCCTGATACCATCCGCGTCCGGCCACGCCTACAAGCATCTGGCCACCGCCTTTTTCAGCTTTGTGGATGTGCCAGTTGTTGCAGCATCCGGGCTCGAAGGTCACGTTGGCAAAGGGTATCTGCTGGGAAGAGACAGGAGCGAGGTAGCTGTTGCCGGTGAAATATTTTGCGTATGCCGTGTTCGGCTCGCCGATGGGGAAGATCATCTCCTGCTGGAAGCGCTCTTTTTCGGTTGCGGCATCGTTGTCGGCCCATACCTCTTTGGCAATCCGGAAGCCTGCCCATGCGTTGGGCCATCCGGCATAGAATGCAGCCTGGGTGAGCAGGGCGGCAATCTCCTTGCGAGTGATGCCGTGCTTCTTGCCAAGCTCGAGGTGTGAGCGGAATGAGGAGTCGATCATCCCTTTGCCCAGGAGGATGGAAATGGTTATCATGCTGTGGTCGTGGAGGCTGAGGGTGGTGTCGTTCCATACGGCCTCGCCGAACAGCACGTCGTCGTTAATCTCTGCAAATTTGGGGGCGAATTCGCCGAGAGCGGTGCGTCCGGCGGTCTGGGTAATCTTGTTCTGTGCCATGATGTTGTAGTTCAATGCAATGAGCATTATGAGGGGGATAAATGTCTTTTTGTTCATGTTGCGGACTTGATAAATAGGTTCACGGTGCAAATTTATGGTTATAAAGTGAACTGCAGGTTATCCAAACTACAGAAGTGCCAACCAATTTTACCTTAAAGGATTGATAAAAGAGATTTTGGTAACAATGACGGTGAAATTGATACTGGTGTATGCGGCGAAAACGGCTATCTTTGCAAGTGTACAAATAAACCTACGCATCATGAACGAAATACAGCATGTGGATTCCATCCAGGATTACAACGACTATTTTTCGATAGAGACCCTGCATCCGCTTGTCACCGTGATAGAGGGGAGCAAGGGGAAGCCGCTGCGCTACGGTCAGAAGACCATGGGCATTTTCGCTATAATGCTCAAGGATGTGGACTGCGGGACTGTGAAATACGGGCGCAGTGTCTATGATTATCAGCGCGGCACCATGCTGTTTGTGGCGCCGGGGCAGAATGTCGGCGCTCAGGACGACGGGGAGCTGCATCAGCCTGCCGGATGGATTCTCGCGTTCCATCCTGAATTTCTGCGTGGCACGGGACTTTCGCACATCCTTAGGGATTATTCGTTCTTTTCGTACAATTCAAACGAGGCGTTGCACCTTTCGGACCGCGAGCGGGCAACGGTGCTGTTCTGTATGGAAAACATACGGCATGAACTGTCGCATCCCATCGACAAGCACAGCAAGGCGTTGATTATCGACAATATCAAACTGTTGCTCGACCATTGCGTGCGTTTCTACGACCGCCAGTTCATAACCCGCGAAAACATAAACAGCGACATCTTCGCCCGCTTCGAGCAGTTGCTCGACGACTGGTATGCCGCTCCTGAGGGGAGCGAGGGACAGCCGACGGTGCAGTATTGCGCCGACAAGCTATGTCTGTCGCCAAATTACCTGAGCGACCTGCTGCGGAAGGAAACCGGTATGTCGGCACTGAAACACATTCAGATGAAGATGGTGGATGTGGCCAAGGAGCGGCTGTTCGGCACGGGCGAGACGGTAAGCGAGATTTCCTATGCCTTAGGCTTCTCTTACCCTCAGCATTTCAGCCGCTGGTTCAAAAAGATGACCGGCGTTACGCCGAATCAGTACCGCCTCACGGTCAATTGATTGTGTAGTAGGCGATTTAATACGTCTGATATTAGTTGTATTGCATTGTAGGGACATCGCTTTGCGATGTGTGAGATGGATGAATGTCGTTAACTATGTTCCACATCGCAAAGCGATGTCCCTACAATTTGCCCCGGGCTTTAGGGGATTATAAATAATTATTACTGTCCGCTAAACCATAAAGCAATGAGTCCAACTTTCTGATAAGTAGA
>OGSD01000092.1_pt1 | contig 85489 bp, 84 predicted proteins | sample 1553571 | NCBI WGS metagenome assembly OGSD01 (sample SAMEA2580072, study PRJEB22360) | human gut metagenome | biome: human gut; feature: human-associated habitat; material: faeces | place: Denmark | collected 2008/2010 | reverse complement strand
AAGCCACTCTTTTCTATTTTGAAGTTTCCTTCTTGGTTCTTTTCGTCTTGTTGGAAGCCTTAGCCGGTTTCTCTTCCTCCACCTTGTCAGGGGCGAGATAGAACTCGACGGCTACCATTGTAATTCTGTTACGCTTCTGACCTGTCTCCTTGTCAGTCCACTCTTCGGGTTTGAAGTACCCTTTGACTGTTAGAAGTGCACCCTTCTTAATGATGTCGAATGCTGTGGCCGCCTCATTCTTGCGCCAAGCCTCGATAGCCATGAAAGCTGAAGTGTAGGTAGTTTCCTCCCCCTTCTTTTCAGGTCGGTTGACTGCGATAGAGAAGCGTGCAACGCTTGCTGTATCAAAATTGTTCACCTGAGCATCATTTGCTACGTAACCAGTCACTGCGAAAGTATTTTCAATCTTTTTCATATGGAATGAATTTTAGAAGTTAATTAATCATTTTTACGGTGCTTCAATAAGGAACAGACTCTGTGGTAGCCATGAAAAAATGTACGAATACTCTTTTTGTGCTTGCAGAAAAAGGAAGATTCTTATATTTTTTATTGGATAAGATGGCAGCAGATAATTTATCCCTGAATACTCTTTTTGTGAGTATCAGAAAAAGGAAGATTCTGGCGTAAATAGGCAGAGCCGGTATTTGCGAATCGTCCACCGACACTTTCGGAAAAAAGTGGAAGCTGTTCCATAACTTTGCACCAAGGAAATATGATTTGACTTCGCCGGAAATTCATTTGGAAAGATTGAGGTTCGCAACGGTGTAGTGCATGATGCTCAGACCGATTTGAACTTACAGCAAGCGTGCTTTTCGAAGCAGTCTTACGATAATGAATTGGGGGAGGTGCGGTACATGACCGGCCGGCTGTCGAGGCAGCATGAATGAGCAACAGCAGTACCAACGTAAGGGAAAAGGGTGCATAAGAGTCAATGACTGTTGTTTCCCGAAAGAGTGGCAGGAGACAGGTGCGTTGAAGGATTAAGGTAGCCGAGCTATGCAGCACCGGTGGAGGGGGAGTTACAGGTGTAGCGGAAGACGGAAAGACCAAGAAGAATTGAATACGGAAAGGCTTCAGCCACAACCTTAAAAGATGCCCTTTCGAGACTCCTCTGTCCCGGCATCCGTGATGACGGGCTTTCTTTCCGGTGGGAGAAACAACGTGAAGCTGCGGCAAATATACAGAGGATATGTCAGGCATGACGTTCCGGAAGCAGGTGATGGATCGGCATGGCTGACTTGTCCCGTTTGCCAGTCTGTGTGTTCTGCCCAGTCCGAAGCGCAAGCCTTGGACAGGGATGAATATGCAGATTATCAGCTTATTCCTTAGTAATGGGGTGGGTGGAGGAAAGATTAATTCAATATATACATAGTTACTTATGTAATTACGTAATTAAGTAATTATGTTATAGTGTTACATAATTACTTAAAAATTATAATAGATTAAGCCTAACTAAGTTAGGCTCAACTGCACATCCGTTTAGCGATTAGAGGAATGTTCTTGTTCATCACTCTTAGTATGTCATCGTGATATTCTGAGTTCATATTATGATGTCCTCTGCATTGTACCACTTTCATTGTATCAAGACAAATCTCGATAGTTTCTGTTTTTACTCCGTCAACCATAGCAGATAGGATAAGGGATTTTTCATTCTTGAAGTACTCGTTTGAGAATACGCAATGTTTCATAAACTCTCCTTCTTCGATAAACTCATGAACACTTTCAAGAACTCTTATCTGAATATTGCCTTCGCTGATAATAAGACCAAAGAATTTTGCCTTCGCTTCCCTATATAGTTTCTCATGCTGAATGGCTCTTCTTTTCTTCTCCCTTATCTGCTCCCTTGCAGCTTCTTCATGTTTCTTACGGCTTAGCCTGTCATGTTCCTGATGCAGATTTGAAGGACAAACGTAATGAGGGTTTGAGGTGTCCTTGCCGAAATGAAGAAGCAATCTGATATAGTCACACCATAAACCTACATCTGTAATATCATACTTGTGACGGATGGCAACTCTGATGGCTTTCCAAATATCATCCGAAATGCTATCCTTGTCGGCAAAATGTTTGAAAAGGGAAATCTGTCCACATTTGAGAAGGGTCTCTTTCCTATTATCGGAAAGTATAGCCTTGAAAACAGTATAGTGGGAAAGGTCGTAAGTTTTTCCTTGATAGCCGTTTCTTTTTATGGTTTCAGTAACCTTTATTCTTGGATAGGTGGATACTGCATTAATATCATATACAAAGTTATCCGAACAGCTGCGCAACTCCATATCACTACAGAAGTTCCAACTATCATAATAGAAGGAACACATATTTCTCTTGAGTGCCAAAGTATTTGTCTTTCCTTTGGGTGTCAGCCATCTCTGAACAACTTCCCTTATTGAATATTGTGCCGGTCTTCCTATTCTGAAATCGGCAAAGACAACAAAGTGCCTTAATACCTGGTAGTCCTTGACTGCGGTTATTACGGTGTAATAACTTTTTAGGTTATATACCTTCGTCCTGTCTGAACGTACTTTGAGCTTTTTCCCGCAATGTGGGCAAGTCACATTAACTGGAATATAGGAAAGTGTGTCCTGCCATGTATGGGCACAATCGCAACAAGTATAGATACCTTTCGCCGTTCTCTTGGCGAAAGGTTCAAAACAATGTCTGTAAGCATACTGCTTTTGTCTCTCTGTGATAGGTTTCATTTTCCTTGAAAGTGAAACTATCTCCCTTTGTATTTTATTTGTAGGTTTCATATCAGAAATCGAATAAGGTTGGTGCTGCATTTGTTTGGGTTGTTGTAGGCTTAGCCTTTTTACTGCGGTTCTTCATCTTCTGAATTTCCTCTTCCTGATACTGACGGATAGCTATTTGCCGGGCTTCTGCCTTTTCTTCTTCCGTCAGTTCAACATGGTGGTTTACCACAACATTGCATTTAATCTCCTTGCCTATGTCGATATGGTCTTCATCGAAGTAGTGAATACATCTGCCATAAATTTCCTCGTCTGAAAAACCACAACATCCGGTTCCTTGTACCCAATTAAGCACATAGGTAACGCAAGCATCGAGGTTCTTGTGTGGCTTGTTATAACTCTGTGCGAATAGTTCATCATTCGCTGCCTTGTTGTCCAAAAAAGCCTTAATGGTCTGCTTGAAGTGTTCTGTACCTTTCATAACTATTCTGATTTAAGTTCTTTGTAACTGATTTTTACCAAATGGATGCACCCAAAGAATATGAGTGACAATAGGGCAATGGCTACTATATTCGTGTTGGGATGCACAAAGAGGGAAGCCAACACCATCGCTGCCGAACAGATAAAAACAATGATTGAAATGATGAACTGAACTACTGCCATATCGCTTGAAATTTAATGAGTTAAACATCGAATTATTCTTCAGCTAGATTTAGACCTTTTTTCAGAAAGTTTCCTTTCCCTGGTCTTTTCGAATCCGCTGACTTTTTTTTTAGAGAATCATTCCCCATCTGAGTTTGAGCCTTTTTTTTACGGCTTATCGAGGTACGGGAGAGTGGAATTAGAAAAGTTTTGAACGAAAAAAATGTTGGGGCAGGCGCAGACAACATCGTTATTTTTTTCAGGGCAAAGGCTGCAAGCCGGAACTCTTTCATTTCCACCACACCCATATACCTTTGCCGTACAAAAAGAAAGGCTCTCAGATGGGGTGAAGGACACTGAAAAGGGAAGCAGGATAACTGGAGAAAGACAAGGGAAAGGAATGGACAAGGAAAAAGGTGTGCAGCATGTACATCTGAACAGACACAAGCTGTCTGTTACATGGCGAAGATCCGTTTACGGTGCTTCGCTTCGGGTAGGCAATGCGGCTGTACCGGGCACTCATATTATGTCAATTCGTATATCAGGTGGGAGATAAAGGTTGTTAAGGTATAGCCTTAGCTCCGTATCGGAGCATGATGCGGATTGGGATATGTGTGCCTTTCTTGCCCGGCTCTTGCCTGTCTGTAAACCTGTGAGCAGACTGACAAGTGCCGGATGGAAGGCAAGAATACAGCCGGTACCTTAATGGGGTGGTGGGAGAAAGAGAACTGCGTGTACGCAAGAACAACCGACAAGGCTCTGCCTTACCTTATGGTATCACACCCGGACAGCATACGGAGCACATCAGCAAAGCCGTTGTGCCCCAAGATGCCGTCTGGGTGTGTATGGGTGAGCAATGAGTGGAGTGCATGGTCGGAAACGGAGTCTTTGGCCATGCCGCGGAACGGATGTCCGCTGCCTCTGTCCGAAGGTGACCATGCAATAGTCACCATAGAACAAAGGCAACCGGACATACCTTAAAAGGGTGGTGGGAGTATGAGAACTGCGTTAGGGATAGAAGAAAAAAGCCCACAGCAAGGCGAGGACTTGGCACGGATAGCCCGACAGTTTACTGAAACGCCCAATAAGAAAACAAATAATCAGGACATAAACTTGTATAACCAAACAAGTAAAAAAATGCTTCATAATAAGGCATTGCATTACATTTCAATGCTACTTTTCCGAAAGTAAATATTATATGTAAATTATTTATATTCTTTTATAGTTCCAGAATTTACGATTCCAAGCTATTAACACACTGATGACGTGTAATTTGAAAACTAATAAGGGCTAATTCTCCTTTTATGTAATCAATGCTTTCAAGATCATTAAGTTCATCAAGGTCGGAACTAGCATTTTCAATGGAAAAATAAAAAACATCATCAGAATTGACATTTGGGATGTATTTGAGAAGTTCCAGTTCAAAGGAATCATAATCCTCGATATATTCAAAAAGGAACGTGCGGATGGATGTAGCAACATCTTCCTTAGAAGCATTAGGATTCATCTTGTGAATACAGACAGTAAGATTAGTAAGAGCGGTCTTAACAAGCTTATTTTTTAGAGCTGTGGAGAACGATTCATTAAAATCACTTATGTGATAGAGTATGATGCCGCAGAAAAGAGACATAGCTTCAGAGTATAAGGTAAGTTCACTCCTGAAATTATTTATCCAGAAAAGGTTGGTTTCAATTTTATTATTCATGAGATTATGATTTATGCGTTTATTATATATAACGCCATTACACAGGATTTTTACCATAGAGAAATGATATTTTTTTGAAGTAGTACGATTTCTTTATGAGCATAAGCATATATAATTCATAATCATTAACTTTAGGCTCGAATACGAATTATGAACACATAAGTAAAAAAGAATATAAAGCGAACAATGGATGATAAAATCAACATAGTCAAGGCTCCATCTCCGGTGATATATACGCCGCAGGAAGTGGCATGTATATTCAAGGAGCAGCTGAAGACACCGGCCAAGGTAGTGACGATAGAGGGTGTGTACAGGCAAAACCCCAAATCGGGCAACTACTACGGCTATTTCTATGACAGTCTGGCGGCACAGAACAGTAACTATGAGATGACGCTGGTCGTGCCGGCAGCCCTCAGGGAGAAGATGAAAGACGGGACATTGGTGCAGGTCTCCGGAGTGGTGTCAAAAGAACTGAGGAACAGGTGTTCGATAGACCTTCACTTCAATGTGACGAGGTATGACGTGATCGAGGAGAATGTCATATCAGAAGATGAACAGAGACTTATGAGCCTACAAGCTGAGAAGTCGGTAAAGGGGTACAGGAATGTGGATGGGGTGCTGGAAGCGAAGCTCTTCCGAGGAGAAAAACCCAACATTTGCCTGCTGTTTGCAAGGGGAACCATCACAGACCAGGACTTCAAGAAGGGACTGGAAGCGGCCAGGTCGCACATAGACTTCGTAGAGGAGAATGAGACATTCGCGCAGATTTCGCAGCTCAAGGCAAAACTGGGACAGCTTGACCGGATGGGATATGACGTGATAGCCATCGTCAGGGGAGGCGGTAGCGGTATCAAGGAAGTGTTCGACATGCCAGACCTTATCGAGAGTGTTGTAAATCTCTCCACGCCGTTTGTGACGGGAGTGGGGCATCCGGGAGAGAAACCTTTCATAGCAAAGGTGGCCGACAAGGATCTGGGTACGCCTTCGCTGCTCGGAGTGTACTTCAAGGATCTGGTGAACCGTGTGATAGACCAGAGGGAGAAGAGCAAGGCCGTGCTGGTGGAACAGGTGAAGAAGCAGTTTGAAGAACGTATCACAGCTTCGGAAAAGCAGAATAAGGAGCTGAACGAGAAGATTGCGACACTCACCAAGGACAGTGAGGCGAACCGCAAACTTCATGCGGAACAGATGATTGTGGCGCAGAAGCAGAACAAGGAACTGCAAGAGAAAATCGTCGAGATGAACAAGAATGCGGCCAACGCACAGAAGCTGCACGCCGAACAGATGGTACTTTCGGAAAAACAGAACAAGGAGCTGCAGAACAAGATTACCGGGCTGAACAAGAGTGCCGAGAATGCCCAAAAGCTCTATAAGGAGCAGATTGAGGCGATGAAGAAGCAGCATGAGACTACAGAGAAACAGGTCAAGGTCTATGAGGAACAGGCGAAGAGTTTCAATGAGAATATCTCGAAGATGCAGCAAACGAATGCAGCACTGCAGAAGTCGCTGACAGAGATAACTGCACAGAATGCGAAGTCGACTAAGGAGCTTGCGGATGCAAAGGCTTTGGCGACAAGGCTGGAGGAGCAGTTGAAGCAAGCGAATCAAAAAGGCGGAGTAAGTTATATAGCAATAGCTATAATAGTTATCCTATTTATAATTATTATAATGCTTTTATAATAACACTCTTTAGTATGATGATAAAGTAAAATAAACTTGAAAAAAAATGAAGAATTTAATAGGGAAAGCAAAAGCGTTTTTCAATAAAAAGAAGGATAATTATAATCCATTTGATTTAGACGCACTTGTATTGAACGAAAGGTATATTTTTGAATATGAGGTAGACTCAACCAAACAGAATGAAAGTAATTTCACTGTCAGACTGACAGCTAATCCAGACTATAAATTAGTTGATATTCTGAAACGTGCAGGGATAGAGCTGTCAAAATATAGTATAAATGTAAGCTATTCTATAACAGAAGATTTTAGTGGTAAGGAGTATCATATAATAGAGAATATTGAAAGCTACAATGTCTTTAGCGATTATCTCTTTAAGGATGATAACGGGAACTATTCGTCAAATGGATTGAATAGAAGTGTTATAGTTTATATCGGTTACACAAACAATGAAAGGAAAGGATTTACATTGGTGCATTTCCATCCTTGGGGACACAATGGAGAAAATATGTCCTTAATGAGCAACGTATCTATTTATAATAAAGAAGATGGGAGTGAAGACTTTATAAGCAGATGTCTCCTGGTTTTTGACCTTCATGATGCGGATGGATTGTTGAAAAGAATAAATGAAGATAGAGCTACAGCCAGAAAGAAGATAGAAAAAAATAAGAATCTGGATTTTTATGAGGCATTATCCTTGAACCTGGTAAATAATGCAAGAAGCTACGAAGAAAAAGGCAAAGAGCATTATGAAAACGGCAGATGGAAAGATGCCATTGAATATCTTACAATAACGTATAAATATCTGTCGAAGCAGATAGGACAGGACTATAATGAGAACTTAGGGGAACATTTCTTTAGTGTATGTAATACATTAGGGCAATGTTATTATAATAGAGGACTGTATAAGATGGCATCATATTATTGGGAACAAGCAGTTTACATGGTAGAAGATGATGCTAAAGATGAAATAAAGAAAAAACTGGATTTGGTATATATAAAGCTGAATGATATACGTAAGCCTGATGGACAGAATGATGTATATGAAAAGGAAGAGAGCCTGTTAGGAACTATACTAAAAAATACCTACAATGTCATCGCTGATGAACTTTCGTTCATGCTATGGATAGATAATGAAAGCAATGAATATGAACTGGTCAATGACATTAATAAGATACGGAATCTTGATTTATGTGATATGATGTCAAATCATAATGATGTAACAATATATCTGTCACATAACAGGATGCGATATAGAACATTTGACAGAGAAGAGAAACTGTCAGATATTATAGATAAGTCATTTCTTGACCCGAACCGTTCTGTAGTAGTAAATTTGACAAGAAAATCAGATAAGGTTTCAATGACCTTATTGGTACCACCACCGATGTTATCTGATAATAACTGGGATAATTTTCTCAAAACAGTGGAACTCGATTTCAGTATCAAGCCAGAATATGACGAAGAGAAACTGAAACAGTTAAGGCAAAAGGCTGAGAAAAGCATAGAAAAAAATAATTCATGTGAATATATGGAGTATTTCACATTGGGAAATAACAAGGAACTTAATCTTTTGTTTGTAAATGGTACACATGCCTATCAGAACAAGACATGGGGTGACGCTCTCTTCTATTTGGAACGTGCCTTGAATATACTGCAAAGAGATTGGGGAACAGAAAATATAGACCAATATGAATATAGAATGTTTTGTGAGATATGTTATATGCTAGGCTTTGTCTATATGGAGTTTGAAATGTATCCAAAGGCAATATATTATCTAGGCATTCTGCATGGCAGTGAAGAAGTTAAGTATGAAATTGAGTTTATCAATTCTTTGTCAAATTCGAAGGACATTAGGACATTAGGGGTAGTGAATAGCGAAAGGCAGAGAGTAGAATCCAACAATAATATGGATGATGAAGAAAAAATCATGTATTTGAGCTTCCTCAAAAGAAGATATGGTTATATTCTTATAGAAATGGAAAAGATAAAAGAAGCTGCCCAATACTTTATGAGTTTATTAACAGACGAAAACTGTAAAGAGTTCGCCAAAGACGAATTAGAGTATTTAAGGCGTAAATATAAGAATTGATAAAACAAAGGTACTTATGGAAATAAATAAGATATACGGAAACCAGTGTGGAAGCGACAATGCTTTCACCAGAAAAGCAAGGCTTCTCCAGTCTATGTACAGAGTGGAGATAGGCGAAGAGGAAGGATTTGGACCTACAAGAGCCTCCAAGCTAAAGTATGGAAACATGATAAGTGGTGGTGAGGTGTCCGGAAAGAACTTCCTGATGAAGGAGACTTTCGAGTATGCCAAGGAAAGAGTGGCCAACAAAAGGGAAAATGAGACGATAGACGGGTTCAGGCTGTTCAACAACCTGCTTTCGAGCCAGCCTATGGCATTCAACCTGTTCTATCCCCTGATGTTGCTGTTGAAGCAGGATCCGGCAATGGCAACGCTTGCCGTGAGGTCGGTCTTCAGGAACTTCCCAGTATTTGAGGTGACGGAAATCGGTCTGGAGTTCATACCGACACCGATAGAGAACTACACGAATGACAAGTCTGCCATGGATGCGTATATCAAGTTCGTGGACAACAAGGGCGGCAAGCATATCATCGCCATCGAGACGAAATATACGGATGTGCTCGGAGAGAACGAGGCCAGCCGTTGTGAGGAGCAGAAGCAGATGCTCGTTGATACCGGTCTGTTCAGCGCGGACTTTGAGGAGCTGCTGATGGGAGGTAAAGTAAAACTTACACAGATTTACAGAAACCTTTTGCTTACAGAGCGGTATAGGATGGTTGAAGGGCTGAAGGATTCGTATTCAGTAGTGCTTTCACCAAAGGAGCATCCGTCAACCGAAGAGGAAATCAAGTCGGTTACGGAGTATCTGAAGCCTGAGTATGCCTATAAACTGAGCGCAGTCACTTTGGAGGACTTTGTGGATGCGATGATACAGTATCTGCCGGAGTATTATGCCCAGGTTTATGAGAGGTTCAGGGGGAGATACCTGGATTTTGGGAAGGTGAATTTGATTTTGTGACAGAATCAAAATAATAAAAATATAAACTATTAAGTATGTCGAAATTAAATGTAGATCAGAAATCAGTTAAAGACTTATTTCAGAATAACAAAGCAGATTTTTTAATTCCAGATTATCAAAGACCATACGCATGGGAAGATAAGGAATGTCAGACACTATGGGATGATATCTTCGGATTTGCATTCCCAGACAACGATTATTCAAAGTTTGACAGTAGTAAGGATGAGTATTTTTTAGGCCCAATAGTAACATTCAAGAACGATGAAGAGAAAATGGAAGTTATTGATGGCCAGCAAAGACTAACAACTCTGATGCTTCTGCTCAGGGCATTCTATAGTATGTTTGATAATATGCAGGATGCACAATCTATAAAGACAAGGGAGAATATAGCAAAATGTATCTGGAAAACTGATGAATTCGGAAGCCCAGACATGAATGTGTTGAAGATTGATTCACAGGTAGCAACGGACAATGACAAGAATGAGTTTCTAACCATACTTAGAACCGGAAAAGTTGATGCCGGTCAAAAGAGTAAGTATGCAGATAACTACAGATTCTTTCAAAAGAAGATAGAGGAATTTCTTAAAGGATACCCAAGCTATTTTGCATATCTGCCAACAAGAATATTAAATAACTGTATTCTATTGCCGATAGAGGCTGAATCACAAGATACAGCATTAAGAATCTTCTCGACACTAAATGACAGAGGTAAGCCTCTTTCAGATGCAGATATATTTAAAGCACAATTCTATAAATATTATACCAAAGAAGGAAAGAAGAATGAGTTTATCAATGACTGGAAAGAACTTGAAGAACTCACAGAGAAAATCTTTAAGCCAATATATGGAACTCCTATGGATGAACTATTCACAAGGTATATGTATTATGAACGTGCGATTAGAGGTATTAAAAGTTCAACCACAGAAGCATTAAGAAAGTTCTACGAGAAAGATAACTATAAGATATTACATTCTGAAAAAACATTTGAGAATCTTAAGCAATTGGCAGCATTCTGGAATGATGTATCAAACCAGAATAAGGAACGCTTCTCTGAAAGAGTGCTTAGACTACTCTTCGTATTGAACTACGCACCAAATGGTATGTGGACATATTTCACGTCTGTATATTTCATGAGAAATAAGGATGAAAATGCGATGCTTGATGACCAGAAATTCTATGATTTTTTGAACCGTACTACAGCTTTTGTTTGGGCATACGCTTTGACGAATCCAGGTGTAAATGCACTGCGTACACCTGTGTATGCAGAAATGGTAAATATTGTAGAGGGAAAAGATGTAACTTTTGAAGAATATAAATTTGATGAAGTACAGTTCAGAAGTGTATTCAGTAATTATCAATTCCTGAACGGAAGGCCATTAACGAAATCTATGATAACCTGGTTTGCCTTCAACAACATGAATCAGAAGCTTCTGTCACTTGAAACCGTATTTGAGATAGAACATATCTACGCAAGGAACAGATATGAGAAAGAAAAATCACTATCAAAGAAAGAGGTAGTAGAATCATTAGGAAACAAAGTCCTATTGGAAAAGCGCATAAACATAAGGGCTTCAGATTATCGTTTTGAGGATAAGATAAAGTATTATAATGGTTTTGAAACCGTAAGAGGCGTCAAAGAAGGAACCAATATCATTGAACTTAAGGAAATATCTAAGATGAATGATTTTACAGAGAATGACATCAATCAAAGATATAAAGCTATGCTTGATTCTTTTGTCCAATATTTAAATATAAATAGTTTGTTGAAATAAAGAATCTTACAGCGGGATTATAGTTTTCTATAGTCTCGCTTAAATATGATAAGAATAATAATAACACTTTAACACGATGCACAAAAACACGAAGCAATTTACCACAAAAACACGAAGTAATTTACCACAAAAACACGAAGTAAAATGCCACAAAATCGCGAAGTATCTTTGATAAGTCTTTAATTAATTGTACTTTTGTCGAAAATATGAATAGTATATGACAGATTATAAGAAAAGAATTGTTGATGATGAGTTAGCCTTGCGTCTGGAAGCCTTCGGCGCTGTACAGATAAAAGGCCCAAAGTGGTGTGGAAAAACAACAACCGCAATGGAGCATTCAAAAAGCTATATAAAGTTGCAGGATCCTGATAGAAGAGCCGGATATCTGGCTACGGCAAGAACTAAACCTTCATTGCTTCTAAAGGGTGAAACGCCAAGACTTATCGATGAATGGCAAGATGCTCCTGTTCTTTGGGATGCAGTACGAATGGCCGTTGATGAAAGACGGGCAAAGGGTCAGTTTATTCTTACCGGTTCGACAGTTATAGATGAAAAAAAGAAGGAAGGAGAGGAGTATCAAAGACTTCACTCAGGAACCGGAAGAATATCTACCATGACTATGTATCCTATGAGTTTGTATGAGTCTGGAGAATCTAATGGTGAGATTTCCATTAAAGAGTTATTTGACAATAAGGAACTTGAAATAGATGGAATAATATCACCTATGTCTATAGAGAAACTGATTTTTGCGGCTTGTCGTGGAGGATGGCCGGAAGCAATGACGGCATTGAGTGAAAAGGCTCAATTATTGATAGCAAAAGACTATATTAATGTTGTCTGCAATGAGGATATATCAAGAATAGACAACATACAGAGAAATCCATCTTTAGCAAGACTTATCTTACGATCATACGGCCGTAATGTGTGTACTTTGATACAAAAGACAAAGATGTTAGCAGATGTAGCTGTAGAAATGGAAGGCATTTCAATGAAAACATTTGATGATTATGTCAGTGCACTTGAAAGACTCTTTGTGATAGAAAATATAGAAGCATGGTGCCCGGCTATACGTTCAGCAAGTGCCATAAGAAGCAGTCAGAAACGATGCTTTACAGATCCGTCTATTGCAGTTGCAGCATTGGGAGCATCGCCACAAATGCTTGAACTCGACTTAAGGACTTTTGGGTTCATATTCGAATGTATGTGTATCCGTGACCTTAAGGTTTACTCACAAAGTTTAGGAGGCCGTGTCTCTTACTATAATGACAGATATGGACTTGAAGCTGATATAGTTCTACATTTAGAAGATGGACGTTATGCCCTGATTGAATGTAAACTTGGTAGCCGTGAGGTTGATGAAGGTGCAAAGCATCTGTTGGAAATAAAAAGACTTATAAAGGAAAAGAATGAGCAGGAAAAGCAGATGCCTTTAAGAGAACCTGATTTGATGATAGTCTTGACAGGCGGAGAAATGGCATATAAGAGAGAAGACGGAGTTTACGTTATACCATTGGGTTGTTTGAAGAACTAACGTACAAAAAAAGAAAAAATGTAATGGCTAAAAAATCAACAAAAAAAGAAGATAAAGGACTAAATTTAGAGTCAATATTATTTAATTGCCGCGATTATCTACGAGGTAATGCGTCTTTAAATGACAAAAGAGATTTACTTCTTACTTTAGTTTTTCTCAGATTCATAGGAGAAAAGTTTGAAGAAGCACAACTCAAGATGCGTCAAGAATGTTTGAATCAAGGATTTGAAGACGAAAATATTATAACCGCTTTCCTTAATAGTCCAAACAGGTATAAGAATATAGCATTCGTACCTGAAGCAGCAAGATGGTCGATGTTAATCAGCGTGCCGTCAACAAAACTGAACGGAGCCCTTGATGATGCATTGCAAGCTATAAATGACAGTGGAAATGCTTTAAAAGGGTGTGTTAGGTTAGGATTGTTTTCTACAATTAATCTTGATAGCAATGTAATTAAAAAGGTAGTAGATGAAGTAAATAAGATTTCTCATAAGACATTTGGGGAGGAAAGAGACCTCATAGGTAGAGTTTATGAGTACTTCTTGAAATCATTCGCTGTAAATGCCACAAAGGAAGATGGAGAGTTCTATACGCCACATGATATTGTGGAGCTGATAGCTGCATTTATAGAGCCATTTGACGGGACATTATATGACCCATGCTGCGGTTCAGGAGGAATGTTCGTTCAGTGTGCGAAATATGTGGAAGCCAAGCAAGGAGATATTTCCATGGTAAATGTTTATGGCCAGGAAAGTGATCCTGCGACATACCGTCTGGCAAAAATGAATCTTGCCGTTAGAGGTATATCTCATCATCTAGGAGAAAAGAATGCTTCGACGTTTACGAATGACATGCACAAGGGATTGACTTTTGATTATATCATGGCTAATCCTCCTTTCAATCTTAAGAGCTGGTATGATACCAATCTTAGTAATGATGAAAGATGGGCGGATTATTCTTTACCTCCTGAAAGTAATGCTAACTATGCCTGGATTCTACACATATTGTCTAAACTTACTGTAGGAAAGGGGGTTGCAGGATTTCTACTAGCAAATGGAGCTTTAGGAGATTCAGATGCACAGCCTATCCGTCAGAAACTTATAGAAAATGATAAAGTAGAAGCAATCATAGTCTTACCGAGAGAACTTTTCTATACTACTGATATATCTGTTACACTATGGATACTCAATCAGAACAAAAAAGGCGGTCTATGGCATGGTCGTAACCTTCGTAATAGAGAACATGAAATTCTTTTCATGGACTTGCGTCAGTGGGCAATCAATCCTGTGAAGGGAGAACAGAAGAAGAAGTTTGTATTATCGACCGAACAGATAAAGCGTGCCTCTGAAATATATTTCAAGTGGCAAAGTGAAGGAACTGACGGGAAGAACTATTCTGTACCAGAACTGTATCGTTCAGTAGGTGTTTACGATATGGATGGTATTGAAGCCAATAACTTCTCACTTGTACCAAGTAGATACATCAAGTTTGAAGACCGTGATAATGGTATAGATTATGAGGAAGTTCTTTCTGACACAGCCAAGACTATATCTAAACTTTTAAAGAAACAGAAAGAGAACGATACCACATTAAGAAATGCTTTAAAGTTATTGGGGTATGAGTGCGAGTAAGACGAAATGGGTACGGCTTGGGGATTATATTGAAAGAAGTATGATTAACAATTCAGACTTAAAGTATTGTGCTGAATTGATTGAAGGAGTTAATAGCTCAGGTGTTTTCTGTACATCTAAAGCTAATACAATAGATATAAACCTTAAGCCATATAAGATTGTAAATAATGGTGACTTTGTATATAATCCATCACGACTTGATATAGGTTCTATTGCATATAGGACGGAAGGTATGTGTATAGTTTCACATTTATATGTAGTATTTCATTTAAACGAAATAGGGAAAAAATATTTTATACCGGACTTCTTATTTTTATACTTTAAAAGAAAAGAATTTCTAAGACAAGTTACTTTCTTAAACATTGGTAGTCAAAGACCAGAGTTTAATTTCTTTCAAATGAGTGACATAATGGTACCATTACCCTCAATTGAAGTTCAACAAGAATTGGTAGATACCTATAATGGACTAAAATCTCTTGCTGAACAGAATGAAGCTCTTATTGAACCATTAAGTAAGGCTTGTGAAGCTTTTATAGTTAACAGTCAAAAAAAATATAAAACAGATATATTAGGTAAGTATATTGATTTTTGTGATGAAAGGAATAGCAAAGGAACATACACTCTTGATGATGTACGTGGTATAAGCACTAATAAAGTTTTTATCCCTACAAAAGCTGATATGAAAGGCGTATCATTATTATCATACAAAGTTGTAAAGCCTTTATGTTTTGCTTATGTCGCTGATACATCTCGTAGAGGGGATAAAATAGCATTGGCATTAAATAACACTACAAACTCTTTACTTATATCTTCAATATATACAACATTTTATTGTAAAGAGAAATTACTTCCAGAATATCTTTATCTATTGTTAAGTCGTAGTGAATTTGATAGATATTCAAGATTCAATTCCTGGGGTAGTGCAAGAGAAACATTTGACTGGGAAGAACTTTGCAGAGTTCAAATTCCTCTTCCACCTATAGAAGTACAGCAATCAATAGTAAACCTATATCACTGTATGGAAGAAGCAAAAAAGATTGCTTCAGAAGCAAGGGAAAAGCTTAAAGAGATTTGCCCGGCATTAATCCAAAAAGCCATACATCAATAAAACAAGAATCGAAAACAAACAATATCCATCATTATGAAAGGAAAGTTTTACGAAAGTGAATACGAGGAAGCCCTTGTAGATTTGTTACATGCACAAGGATGGGAATATACGCACGGTAACAATATAGAAAGGAATAATCGTGAGACTTTGATTTTGGATGATTTGAAAGCCTACCTTATGGATAGATATCCGGATCTGACGGACAATGACATAGACGAAGTGATAAATCATCTTAGACATGTAGGTGGACAAACACATTTTGATTTGCTCCGCAATTCTTATTATCTTGTACGTGACGGTTATCGCTATATTCGGCATAATGATGGAAAAGTTTTTGATATAGAATATATAGATTTCAGCCCTAAATCAAAACATAATCTATACCGTTGCGTAAATCAGTTTGAAGTGGGTTATGGAATAAAAGGAGATATACGCATACCAGATGTAATCCTGTTTGTAAACGGTATTCCCCTATGTATCTTTGAGCTGAAGAATCCAACTGATGCGAATGCAACAATAGCAGATGCATACGAACAGATACACGAAAGATATATGCGTGATATACCACATCTGTTAAGATACTGTCCTTTATCATGTATAAGTGATGCAACCGTTAACAATACGAAGTTAGGTACAACATATACACCTTACGAACATTATTATGCCTGGAAAAAAGTAAAGAATGAAGATCCGGCAGCTCAAAAAGGAATAGACCAAGTAAAGACAATAGTAGCAGGTGTGTATGAACCGCAAAGGTTTCTGGAGATATTGAGAGATTACATCTATTTCCCGGATAAGAAAAGTGATAGAGAGGAAGAAATAGTATGTCGTTATCCTCAGTTTTTCGCAACACGTATGCTTAGGGAGAATATCAGAAAAGCATACGCAATCGGTGACAGCAAGGGTGGAACTTATTTCGGTGCTACCGGATGCGGAAAGACTTATACAATGATGTTCCTGGCAAGACAGTTGTCACTGAGATGTAGTGAACTTGGCTCCCCTACTATCGTAATGATAGTGGACAGAGACGATTTGCAGTCACAGGCAGGGAAGTTATTTCTCCGCTCAGAAGAATTTCTTTCTGCAGGTGCCGCACAGGTTATACCTAACCGTGCAAAACTGAAAGAGGAACTTTCAATGAGGGAAACGGGCGGTTTCTTCATCTGTACTATTCAGAAATTCTGTGAAGAGATAGGAGAACTGAATAGAAGAAAGAACATCATCTGTTTTTCTGATGAAGCACATAGAACACAAGTTCGCCTGAATAATCAATTGAAGATAAAGGATAGAAAATCTTCTGATGGCGAACAGGACCTTGAAGAAGATGATAGTAAGATTGGTGCATTCATTACAAAACCATACGCAGAGCATCTTCGTTGTGCATTCCCAAATGCAACATTTGTCGGATTTACGGGTACTCCGATTGAAGAAACTATTCAAGTCTTCGGTGAAATAGTTGACAGCTATACTATGCAGCAGGCTGTCGATGATGAAATTACCGTAGAACTGAAATATATACCTCGTATAGCGAAAGTTACGCTTGACAGTGAAAAGGTTAAGGAAATTGACGCATACTATAAGAAGTGTGCAGATGAAGGCGCTACAGAATCAGATATAGAAGCAAGCAAGAAAGCCATGAGTTCTATGGAAGTTATCTTGGGCGATGATGAACGTCTGGAAAGATTGGCAAATGACATAATTGAGCATTATACAAAGGCATGTGAGAACAACGAGGATGTTGTACAGAAAGCAATGATTGTATGCAGTAAACGATACATTGCATTTAATCTCTTGAAGAAATTCAGAAAACTAAAGCCTGAATGGTTTGAAGAAAAAAAGACACCGGACGAAAGTAAGGTTACAGAAGAAGAATTGAAAGAACTTTCTCCGATGCCTACAATCGCAATGGTAGCAACACGCGGAAAAAATGATCCGAAAGAAATGTATGATTATCTTGGAGACAAATCCAGAATAAAGAAAATGGATGATGCCTTCAAAAAAGAATATTCCAACTTCCGTCTGGTTATTGTTGTGGATATGTGGATTACCGGTTTTGATGTGCCTTGCCTTACATACCTGTATAACGACAAGCCACTGCAAAAGCAGACTCTTATTCAGACCATCAGCCGTGTAAACAGGAAGTACCCCGGAAAATCGTATGGATATATCATAGACTATATAGGAATCCATGACAATATGATGCAGGCCATGCGAAAGTTTGGTGGTGAAACATTCGGACCAAGTGAAGATGACGTGGAACAGGCATTGGAAGCACTTATCATAGAACTGGATCTTATTAAAAAAGTATTTACAGGGTTTGATATATCTCCATTTACCAATCCTGAAGCAACTCCTTTAGAAAGGCTTGAATGCTTATCATCGGCAGCAGATTATGTCATCACTATGACGAATATGCTTAATGTGGCCAATGCAAAAGGTCAGACTAAGAAAGTAGAAGCCAAGACTTTTTTCCTGGCACACGTAAAGAGATTGAAAGCTGCATACGATGTTTGTCAGCCATCAAATGTACTGACTAATGAGCAGCTTTCGTTATCACAATGTTTTATGGCTGTTGCATCATATATAAGAAAGACATCTGGCGAAAAGCACGATACAGAAAGCATGAACAGAGCCGTAGAAAAGATGGTTGCCGAGGCTTTGAAATGTAATTCTGTAGTGAGCATTCTCGAAACTGACGTTGAAGAAAACATCTTCAGCCCTGAATTTGTGGAACAACTTGATAATGTGAAACTGCCGGCAACAAAGTTGGAAGTTCTAGTCAAGATGTTGAGAAAGTCTATCAGAGAATATAAGAATACCAATAAGATAGCAGCGGAAAAATATGAGGAACTTCTTAAGAAAACACTTGAGGAATATCATAACAGGAGGTCTAAACTCTCAGCGGAAGAAGCTACAACAACCCAGAATGAAGCTGTTGATGAAATCATAAGAAGTGCAACAAAACAGGCACTTGATATTCTTGCCGAACTGGGTGAAGACAAGGAAAGTTTCCGTAAATTGGGATTGACGTTTGAGGAAAAGGCTTTCTATGACATTCTTCTTCACTTACGAGACAAATATAATTTTGAATATGGTACGGACAAGAAAGTGGGAAATCTTATCATTAACGACAAATGTAAGGATCTTGCCAAAAAGATAAAGGAACTCATAGATTTGCAATCTTCATTTACTGACTGGCTGAACAATTCTAATGTGAGAGCGGATCTAAACCAGAAGATTTTCTTCTGTTTAGCCAAAAATGGTTATCCACCTCAGTATAATGATGAAGTTTTTGACCAGGTGATGGATCAGGTAGAGAATTTTAAAAAACATGCATAATATACATAAGGATTTACAATGGATAGATATAATTTACAGAGATTTATAGAAGCACAAGAATATGATTATCCTATTGCTTTAGAAGAAATAAGAGAAGGAAGAAAAAGAACACATTGGATTTGGTATATCTTCCCTCAATTAAAAGGTTTAGGTCAAAGTGGAAATTCAAACTTCTATGGCATAAGTTCTTTAGAAGAAGCCCAGGAATACTTGAAAGTAGAAATATTAAAGGATAGACTGTTTGAAATCTGTAACTGTGTTTTGTCGCATAAAGGAGAAGACATAGTAAGAATAATGGGGAGAATTGATGCATTGAAATTACAGTCAAGTATGACCTTATTCGACTTGGTATATCCTAATAGTATTTTTAGAGAAATACTAAACGAGTTTTATAATGGAAAAGTATGCAGAAGAACTTTAAAACTGTTAGATTTATGTTAGGTGCAATAGTTGGTGACATAGTTGGTTCAGTATATGAGAGACACAATGTTAAAACAACAACGTTTAATCTCTTCAATGATTATAGCAGGTTTACAGATGATACTGTTATGACAGCCGCTGTTGCTAAATGGCTTTGTCTAAACGTACATACTCATGCTGCATTAATATCATGTATGCAAGAGTATGGAAGGAAATACCCAGCAGCCGGTTATGGCATGTCTTTTAGGAAATGGATCAGAACAGAAACCCCAGAGCCTTACGGAAGTTGGGGTAATGGTTCTGCTATGAGAGTAAGCCCTGTGGGATTATATTCTAGGACATTAGATGAAGTTTTAGAACTATCGAAAATCTCTGCAGAAGTAACACATAATCATCCTGAAGGAATAAAAGGCGCACAAGCAATAGCTTCAGCAATCTTTTTATTAAGGCATGGTGCAGACAAAGCATACATAAAAAACTGGATAACAAGTCAATATGGATATGATCTTGAAAGAAAATTAGATGATATAAGAGAAACATACAAGTTTGATGTTTCGTGCCAAGGTAGTGTACCAGAAGCAATAATCTCTTTTCTAGAAGGGAACTCATTTGAAGAAGTTCTACGTTTATCGATATCTCTTGGTGGCGATTCCGATACAATAGCCGCAATTGCTTGTTCGCTGGCAGCTTGTATTTATGAGATACCAGAAGGAATAAACAGTGAATGCGAAAAAAGGCTTACTGACGATATAAAAAAAGTTATAGAAGATTTTAATAACATATGTACATCCAGGAGTGAAGAAACTAAAGTTAGTGTCTTAAACGATTGTGCACATAGAAGAATAACACCAGAATATATAGAAACACTAAAGTCCAATGAAGTCTTTGTTTTTGGAAGTAATATCAAAGGAAAGCATGGTGGAGGAGCAGCTAGAACTGCATATAGACGTTTTGGAGCTATATGGGGACAAGGAGAAGGACTACAAGGACAGTCATACGCAATACCTACTATGCAGGGAGGCATAGAAACTATTAAGCCGTATGTAGATAAATTCATAGAGTTTACCAAAGAACATCATGAATTGAATTTCTATGTTACTAAAATAGGCTGTGGTATAGCGGGATTTACTATAGAAGAAATAGCACCTTTATTTAAAGAATGCTATGAATTGAACAATATATATTTACCAATTGAATTTTATAAAGTAATAAAAGAGAAAAGATAATGAAAAGAGCATTTATAGTATTATTTTTTTTAATGTCTTTGTTCTTCAAAGCTCATTCTGAAGATATTAAAAGGCCAAATATTTATAACGTCCAACGAGCTATTGAAGCTTTAAATAATAATAATAAGGAAGAAGCGTTAGAATATATAGATAAAGAATTATCCTCTAACCCTAAAAGTGGTTATGCTAAAACCTGGAAAGCATTAATACAAACTGATAATCAAGAGTATTCATATGCATTAACAACAATAGATGAAGCTATAAAGTATTTACCCAAAAAAGATAATGAATATTTAGCTTTGGCATATGGAATAAAAGGTATGATTTATACTAACATAGAAGAATACGATAAGGCGATATCAGTTTACGAAAAAGCAATAGAAAAATGTCCAAATGACATAAACTTATATGAAAAAAGAGCAGAATTGTACTATAGATTAGGTGATTATGACTTATCTGATAAAGATTACGACAAAATCATAAAATTAGATGAAGGGTATATAACCGCATATATGGGAATTGGCAGAAACAAAAGTGAACAAGGCTTATATGATGATGCAATAAAAACATTTGATTATGTTATTAAATTAGCTAATGATTACTCGTCTGCATATTCTTTCAGAGCTGAGTGTCAAATTAAAAAGCACAACTACAATTTAGCAATCGATGATATACTAAAGGCTCTTTCAATAGATGGAGACGATAAAGCTTTCTATCTAATGGTTGAATTAGCTCAAAAAAATAATAGCGAACTACTTACTAAATTAAAAATTAAACAAGTTAAGGAACCAAATGAACCATATTGGCCATACTGTATAGGTGTAGTTTATGAGAATTTAGAGAAATATGACCAAGCAATAATCTATTATTCTAAAAGCTTAGAGATCGAAAGGGATCCAATCATATACAATCGCTTATCTGAATGTTATTATTCACTAGGTAACTTTACTAAATCTCTTGAGTTAATTGATAATGCACTTGAAACAGATTCATTAAATAATAATTATTTGTTTACCAAATCTGATATACTTTATGAACTTGGTAAAGTGGATAGAGCAATAAAGACAATGGATTTATATATAACAAATGATCCAGAGTTTTATGGAGGATATTATAGAAGAGGATTTTATAAACAAAATATCAAAGACTATACTGGTGCAATAGAAGATTATACAACATCAATAATATTAAACCCCAACAATGCATATTCATATATAGGAAGAGCAGACATGTACAGACAAACTGGAGACAAAGAAAAATATTTATCAGATTGTAGAAAAATTATAGAGATAGATACAATTCCACAAATTAACTCATGCGCACAATTTGCTTTTCTAGAATTGGGAGAAATTGAAAAAGCTAAAGAATTTATGAATAAAATTATTGAGCTTGACACAAACAATGAAGGGGCATACTATGACGCAGCTTGCTTATATTCAAGAATCGGCGATAAAGACAAAGCACTATTAAATCTAAGATTATGCTTAGAAAAAGGATTCAGAAGATTTTATCACATTGAATTGGATGACGATCTTGATTTTATAAGAAACGAAAAGGAATTCAAAGAATTAATTGATAAATACAAAAACGAAGTTAAAAACAAAAGTCAAATTGAGATAGCATATAAACAAAAAAATATAGAGATACCATTTATAAAGGATGGAAATGTTCTTTCAGTAAAATGTAAAATAAATAATTTGCCATTATATTTTATATTTGATACAGGAGCGACAGATATTTCATTATCAGATGTAGAAGCTGCTTTTATGATAAAGAATAATTACATATCAGAGAAAGATATAATAGGGCGACAACAATATCTTACAGCTGATGGAAGCATAATAGAAGGAACTGTTATAAATTTAAAGAAAATTGAATTAGGGGAATTGGAACTCAACAATATAAAAGCTTCAGTTGTTAAGAATCAGAAAGCCCCATTGCTTCTAGGTCAATCTGTATTTAACAAAATGGGAAAGTTTGAAATAGATAATGAAAAGATGAAGATTAAAATTACATACAATGTAAAGCAAAACGAATAAATATCATAAAAAAACCTCACTCTATTGAAGTGAGGTTTTTTAATATAGAATGACATCTAAGATTAATCAAATTCGTCATCAGATGAAAAAGAAATAAGAAGATATGAAGAAGCAAGAAAAACAATAAAATAAATGACATTGCTTAATAAATCAAATTCTGCATCAGGCTTCATGCCCATTGGAATAACAGTAAAACTATGGAATCGAGAAAGGCTATATACACCCATTAAAAAACAGAATATACAACTAATTATTTTACCTATCTTGGATATTGGAGCTATAATAGAACTGATAAGAACTATTATAAACATATCAATAACCATTGTTACAGAATTTATAACGATACCAATAGGATAAGATTTATCAGAAATAAATGACTGTATAAGTAAACTTACAGGATTTAATAAATTCAATAATAATGCAACACCATACGATATAGGTAAAAATATAACCCAACGTATAAAATTTCTACAAACATACAGTAGTATTATACCTACTATAATAGCTATTATCCACAACATACACAAATGAAATTAAAGGTTAATATGATGCAAATTTAAAAATAAAGCATCATAAATACTTAATATATTATTTTTTATAATCATTAATCAAAAGAATCTTTTTATATGCCGGAGGAATGGAGTTGGTTCCTTGTCGATAGAGTAAGGGTTTCCCCATTTTGAGATTCCGGACACGGTTTCTGCGTATGTGATGTGCAGGCGTTTCTTTGCCCTGGTCATGGCGACATAGAACAGTCTTGCGGATTCTCTGATTTCCTCCGGAGTTTTCTTGTCAAAGAATGGATAGACACCATCGGTTGCCTCGAAGATGATCACATTCTCAAATTCAAGGCCTTTTGCCTTGTGGACAGTAGAGACGAACACCTTTTCTGTTATACATGAGCTGTCACACAGGTCAGCTTCACGGTAGGTAGTTATATCGAGAAGGTGGGCTGAAAGTTGCTCCTTCAGGCTCGGAGTTTTCTCTGGAAAGATTACATCGTTACGGAGGAAGCTGAAGATGTACTGCATCTTCGGGTTCGCCGCTATCCACTCCTTCTGTATGAATGTACCGTAAAGATGCTCCAGCTCGTCAACAAGCAGAGGAGTTTCAAACGATCTCTGGTAGAGACGGCTGAGTGTTCCGTGATAGATGTTGGCATAGGCTCTACGGAACAGCTCGGCCACGGCAGAGTTGTTCTGAAGGCAGTCGATGTGCTGCTGCATGTTGGCAGCAAAGATACCCAGGAAGTGGTCAAGAACTGACAAGGTGGCGATGACATCATCATCAGCCAGATGGGAGTTCTCACCTTCAAGACCGAAGACCTCCAGCAGGTTTTTGAGTTTGTAGGACTTCAGGCGTGGAGCCATGATACGTGCTACCCTGAGGGTATCGAAATAAAGAGGATGAACGGTAAAGAAAGAGAAATCACCGCAATCCCTACGGAGATTGTAGTCAAGAATATAACAGTCATATTCCACGTTCTGACCGATAAGGGTACAGTCACCCACGAAGTCCATAAACGCACACAGACCGGTCTTACGGTCAACCTTTTCCGCACGCTCATATTCCTGAAGAAGAGGGTTAACGATGCCTCCGAGCATAGCCGGTATCGGCTTGTCTGTGTGAAGGATGATGTTGAAGCGGTCGGTAATCTTCCCGGCATTGACCTTGATGGCCGCAATCTGTACGATGTCATCCTCAAAGACATTCAAGCCGGTAGTTTCCGTATCAAAGATAACATATTCGCCCTGACAGCACCTGTACAGCTCCAGCATGTATGAGCTGCGCGTGTAGTTGAGAAAATCAGACGGCAGCAGGTAGTTATCACGGAGATGCTTCACGAAGCGGCGAGCCTCGGCATCTTCATTGAAAATACCTGTCCCGGTCAGGATCTTTGACCATGCCATCATGTTTGAATCCAAGTACACCACCTGCAGATGGACGAAAAGCAGCTGTGCCTGACGGGTAGTGAAAAGGTCTGTTCCGGAAATCTTGAAGTGGGGGATATTGCGGTCGGAGAGTACACTGGATATCTGGTCGGCATCCTTGTTCCAGGGCACAAGAACAGCCACCCTTTCAGCAGGATACAAGGTACAGAAATTACCAACACTTTCAGCCACAAGCCTTACTTCAGCGTCCTTTTCGGGAGCGGACAAGATGCAGAGAGAATCCTGTCCGGCTTCAGTAAGATTGTTAGTCTTGGGCAGGAAATGAGGGTCAACATCAAGCTCCATGTTGGCGTATGTGTTGAAGACATCCAAGAGATATTTAGGTGAACGGTAGTTGAAATAGAGGCGGTGCATATTCTCACCACAGCGTTCACGCAACCATTCAAGCGTTGCGAGCTTTGCGCCTATGAATGAGAAGATTGCCTGCTGCTCGTCTCCGAGATAAAGAGTCACGTTTTCCTTAGAATGGTCAGTAAACAGGTCGATGATTCCGAACTGGAAAGGGGAGAGGTCCTGAACCTCGTCAATCTGAATCCAGGAATATTTCTTCAGCCTGTCCTGATGCTGAGAAGCGTGGATATAGGTCAGGATAAGCAGGTCATCAAAGTCAACCAGATTCCTTTCTTCCTTGTACTGTTGGTATTTTCTTGCAAACTTGAACTGCTGGAGGCAGTCATCCAAGTACTTTGACGGCTGACCAGAAGTATCTACTTTCGGAAAAACAGTACCAGTATAGAGTCCGGCAAAGTTCTCCATCGTGTAATCTAGGGACACCAGCTTGAACAGCGTCTTATAATCAAACGTGCGGAACAGGTCGGTGTGCATCAGGAACTCTTTAGGGCATCCGCTGGCAATCATATATCCAAGGTGCTGCAACTTGATGGCATTGGTAAGAACACGATTGTAGCCATTGCCGGCATAGGAACCTTCTTTCCAGCCGAAAATGGAAGCCATAATAGACAAAGATTCCTGCTCGTCAATGACGGTGGTATCACGTGCCACCACGTTGTTGTCAAAGAGGTAATGCGAACAGAAGCGGTGTACGTTTCCGACAAACAGACTCATTTCTCCTGAAGCCTGAAGCCTTTCGAGTATTCTGGAGCGCATACCTCTGGCCGCCCTGTTAGTGAAGGTCAGGCAGAGCATGTCATCCAGCGACACACCGCATGAGAGGGCACGAACCACCCTTTCGGCAAGGATATCCGTCTTGCCGCATCCCGGAGGAGCCAGAACCAGGTGATAACCGCTGTCGAGGGTAATCACTTTTTTCTGGAACTCGTCATTCTCATACTTCCTGTCGAAAGTATATGCCGGGTATTCGTAGAGAGGGTAGCTGCCTGGAGTTGGGATGCTACCATCTTGGGTATGGAGTGTGTCGGTGGGTTTCATTATATATTTTCTTACAGTTTGTCAGTTATAAGACCGGGATCTATCTCCAACTTCGAGAAAGCGAACAATTTCTTGCCAAGATCCTTCAAAGAAGCTCCTATATGGTAAACCTCTTTATCGTCAACTATCAGGAAACGGTCATGACTGTTCCGGTAGGTTCTGATATTGATGGGTGGGTACTGATCATTATGCTTGTCAAGGTCAAGCTGAAGCTGTGCCGTAATCTTCTGTGTATAGATAGTGGCCGACACACCCGGATTGCGTTTGCTCAGCATAAGCAATACAGATTCATCGACATAGTTGTCTATCAAAAGAAGGGATTTTCTGGCGGTTTTGATAAGATCCGTTGCAAACTTGTAGGCATCGAATATCTGTCCGTCAAAGAAGATACCTTCCACTGGCGGCAGTGAGGTACGGACAAAGAAGTCTATCTTTTCCGAATGTAAGGCGACAGTTTTTTCAAGTTGTTCAATACGTTGATTAATAGCATATCCTTTAAGCATATATTCTTTAAGAATGGTATTCGCCCACCTTCTAAAGTCAACACCTCTTCTTGATTTTACTCGAAAACCAACAGATATAACCATATCAAGATTATAATGTTCAGTCTGATAAACTTTACCATCAGCAGCAGTTGTCGCAAATTTTGCGACAACTGGAACATTATCCAGTTCTTCTTTAAGAGCATTATTAATATGCTTACCAATTGTCTTTACATCACGGTCAAATAGTTCAGCAAGTTGTGAACGATTCAACCATACATTATCTCCATCTAACCTAACTTCTAGTCTAAGAGAATCATTAGGCTGATATAGTATTATTTCTCCTTGTTCCATTTTGTTTGGAATTTATACAAAATATTATTCAACAAAGAAATCACAATCATAAACATCTGTACCGGAAGGGAACTCCACCCTCACACAGTAATTGCCGCAAACTATATATTTTTCTGATACGATAGTTCCGGTTTCTCCAGTATTCGAGTCTGTAACCTGGTAGCCTGGTATCATTTTGGCAAGTTCAGCCTTCATCTTGTCTGAGGTAAAAACAGTTATATTACATCCACAATGTTCATAATAGACAAGGCCCATATCCATAGACTGTGTAGCCTGCTCTACGATATCCATGATTTCCTGTCTACTGAGTATAGTTTCAGTTTCAAACTGCTGAACCTTTATATCGGGAAATTTCTTTATAAAATCTTCTTTTGTCATATTGGTAATGCTAATATATTTGAATTTATTGTTTCAATAATGTTTGATTATGTAACATAATCAAATTACTTTCTGTTTGGTTGAATATCCTCTTCAGACAGATAGTTATAAATTGTCTGTTTTGCTTTGATGCCGGTTATCTCCATTATCTGCTGTACGGCTGTACCAGCCTTGTAGAGTTGGATGACAGCTTTCTTCTTCGGTTTTTTCATCTTAGTCCCTTCCTGTCTTCCGAACTTTACACCCCTCTTCTTGGCTGCCTCGATTCCGGCTTTGCAACCTTCAAGAATAAGATTGCGGTTATACTCGGCCAGCGATGCGAGTATCTGCATGGTGAACCTGCCGACAGCAGTAGAAGTATCAAGATTGTCCTGAAGGGAAACAAGTTTGATTCGCCGTTGCTCCAGCTTGGCACAAAGATCGAGCATTTCCTTTACGGATCTGCCTAATCGGTCAAGTCGGTAAATGACAAGTGTGTCATCGGCACGAAGATAATCCAAGCAAGCAGTCAGACCTTCACGTTTAAACTCCTTTCCGGAAATTTTGTCCGAGAAGATACGGATGCATCCGGCATTATTTAGGGCATCTTCTTGAGAAGAAAGGTTCTGCTCCCTTGTACTTACTCTGGCATATCCTATTTTTTCTCCCATAGTCTAAATTAACTTTAATTTTTCAAAGTTATTGGATTTAGACTTAAAAAGCAAGAAAAAAAACCTATATATATAATGTATAGGGCAAATTAATATAGTCTATAATAATCTATAGTCTATTTTAGACATTAAATAATATTCAGAACTCAACAAACATAAGATTACAAAATATTTTTAAATAAAATTATTATTCGTATATTTACGGGGGAGAGTATATTTCGCTATCTAAACTTAAAAATAATATTATAAAAACAATAACTATTATGATGAAAATTATAAGCCAAATCACAAGAGCGACCATAGTGCTTATGATGTTAACACTTACTTCATGCATAAGTTGTAAAGAAGATACCCCAAAAGAAGAAATAACCTATAGTCTTTACCAAGTAAATATAAAATCCAGTCTTAACGTAAGAATGGAACCGGCTTCTAACAGCAGGAAAATAGGAGCATTATACAATAATGATAAAGTCAATGTAATCAACATAAACAATGGTTGGGCAAAAATTAAATTTGGTTCACAGTATGCTTACGTTTCATCAAAATATCTTACTCTTATCGAAAATAAATCAAGCAATGACAGTATAAACAAAGAGATAACAAGCAATAAGACAATATTTTTTGACAATGCAAACTTATTATCAAACGAAGAATACGCTTTCATAAACCAGGCATATGCAAATATAAATGCTTATATTATTGTATGGACTACAGAATCGATAGACAAAGGCGATATTATACATTATAACGAACAGATAATAGACAAATTGGAAGAAGAACCCTACGATTCAAAAATCAAAGCCAGCAAGCCATCGAATATAGATGAAGATGACATATACTTCATTACATATATAAAGAATCTAGGATTATTACAAGTTAAAAGTGAATCCGGCGCAATGAATATCATCAATATATCTATGCCGGAAAAATACATACAAACACAAATAAAAGCAAAACAAAATGGCTTAAAAGACGGACTTATCGCTTTATCGTCATTAATAAATGAAGCAACAATAAAATATAATGAGAACAATTGGTTCATACGAACTTTTATCAATGGTTCCTCACTGGGAGAGATGATAACTGAATCATTATTTAAAGAGCAAATTGTACCTTCAAATAGTTTCTTTCATAAGTACATATTTTCATGGGCAACAAAAATACCAAGAGACTTCGTTAATTATTTAATAGCTATATTTGGTTCACTTAGCTATGTAATGATATTTCTATGTATATTATATACTACAACAATTATAATTAAATCAAATATATTAGGTGAAGGATATAAACAGGGAGAAACAAAAAAGCTTTTATATTTACTGCTCTCAATAGTTGTATTATCCTTCTTATTCGTTAGCTTAATAATATTAATATTCTATACAATGTGTAATTTAGCTGATATTACAGCAATGAACATGTATGGTTGGAATAATGAAATGTCAACAACATTACTAGAACATAATTTGAATGACAAAATATCAAGATCATGGTGGTTATCTCTTCTATTCTTTATAGGAATGTTCATGTATAAGCTACCTGATGCATGGGTAACAGTTGCTGCATTCCTACCACCAAAAGTACAGCAGCAACTTGCAAAAAATAACCCATCACATTTTAATGAGAATATGGATCTTACATCAAAAGAATCTCCTTACTCAGAGTTATTTGGAGACAAAACAGGAGAAGCAATAGGCAGTTCAATATTCATTATAATTATTCTAACACTATTATTAAATGGAACATCAATGATGTATGCGACAGTGTTTACGTGCTCATTAATGTTGGGCAAAGTATATTCAACAATTAAATTATACTTGAGATGGAAATCATATGGGTATTTTAGATTTTGGTCATAATAAATATCCAAAATAATAAAATATACAATGAAATAATTAAGATAGCAATACAGTAAAAACTACATCAGGAAAAGAGATATTATCTCAATCCTGATGTAGTTTTTATAAGCCAAATTTTTGTTTGAGTGACTTTAATGCTTTATCAACTTTGATTTGATCAACATCCATAAGGTCATCCCCCCAGGCTTCCGGGAAATCAATTATGGATTTTCCATTGTTCAGGACTGCATTCCTAATGGCTTTCTTTACATTCGGGAAAGATGGTTCTATCTGGAAGTGCAGGCAATGGCGTACAGCCATTGTAAGAGTTTCCTCGTCTATGAAGAAACGGATGGTCACATTCATGTGAATCTGGTTTTTCTGTTCAATTTTTTTCCTCTTTGTCTGGAGTTTTGACAACCTGGAGTAGAAGAATGACGGAACATTTGTTCCTTCTGAAACAAGCCTTTTCATTTCTTCCTGGATTTCATTGATACCGTCACGGATGTCAGTAAGGTCAGTACAGTTTGATGCGATTGTATAAGGTGAAAGTTTTGTCTTCATGTCAATATGATTTATAGGGTTAAACTTTATATCTGTAGTTCTTGTAGGATGTCTTGCTTATATCCACAGCATCATATACTTCGTCTGTATGTTCTGATGGCATTATAAAGCCGTTACATTCAAGAATATGGCAGACAGTATATCTGGCGGTAATCCTGTTATCCAAGATGATGAACTCAACATCCCTGTAAAAGCCTTTGAAGGTCTTGCCGTTTGCATCTGTGATTATTACAAGCTCTCCCTTCAGGTGGTCAAGTTCTGCAGCTCTCTGCTGTGCATTCTTAAGCAATATATTGGCACTTTTCAAGCCTTGCTGAATAATTATTTCCGGTTTCATAAGATAACAAATTAAAGTGTTGTATAATTGTTTATTATACCCTATCCTTTATACCTTGACAAAGGATAGGGAAAAAGAGTCAGTCAATGTCATAGCCTATCATTGTATTGTCATTGATAAGCAGATAATAATAGCCGTTCCCGGTATTTCGGTATTCCTTCATAAAGCCTGCTGCCATGTCACCGTCCTCACGGGGTTCGCACCAGAGTGTGCCGTCATATCCGCAAAAGTCAAACCTGTAGCTTGAATACTTCTCCTTCTTTTTGAAGGCTTCCCTGAAACACTCCATCACCATGTAGCCGCAATACTTCTCGATGGTGCTCAGTCTGATACATTTTCCGTCAATGGTGGTTCCTGTCGTGATATGGTTTTCATACAGTGACTTCTCCGGATCTGCATCTGCAATCTGTCTTAACCAGGCGTTGGTATGTGAAGCCAGTCTCGCCAGCTTCTTATATTTCAAGACCTCTTTTCTAACGGTTTCCTTATCATCCTCACCGGTCGGATAATAAACAGCCTGAATGGATGCCCAATCATAAAACCTATAGCCTTTCCTTTTCTTCCTCTCTGCGATTATACCTATCACTCCTTCCTGGCGATTGATAAAAAGCCTTCTGCGCCTCCCGTTGATTTTTACGTACAGTGAAGATGGGTTGTTGTGGTTACGGAGATATGCTTCTGCCGGATGTATCGTTGTTGTGTTCATATCGGTAAATTTTGATGATTAATACTATTTTGATTATGTTACATAATCAGATTAAGAGTAAACCATATCTTCGGCAAACCTCTCTATCCAGTCAACGATATGGTTCATGTTGTATTCAGAAGTGATAATAGCTTCCGTTTCGCTTATTTGCGTAAATCTTGAAGACTCATATCCGTCTATGAACTCCTTAAGGCTCGCTACACCGAACATTTCCTTTTCTTCATCGAACTCCTTATCTATTTCAGCAAGCGGTTTGTTGAATTTAATGCGCAAAGTTTCATAGTTCTTTTCCATAATACAGTCATTTAGAGTTATTGATAATAGTAATATTTCCGTACACTTTGCTGAATGCTTTTGATACATCATCAAAGTATCTGTTACCATACTCACAGGTAAGTTCCTTTGTCCAAAAGTCAAAGCTGAAAGATTCAGTACAGTCTATCGTTACACTAACATAGTCCTCCATACCGCTCTGGCACACAATGGTATGCCGTTGCACTTTAAACTGACGGTTTAGGCTCATATATCTTGCAGTCAATTTCTTAACCATCATTTCAATCCACTTCATAATGTATGTCTTTTAATTGTTTTGCTACTTTTTCTTGAAAAAGTAGTCACAACCTTTTTTGAAAGGTTGTACTACTCGGTTCACTTAGATTCTGCCTTCATCTGCATAACTGTAATAAGAATCATTGCAGATGATAACATGGTCAAGCATTCGGATATTGAGTGTCTTTGCTGCCGTTGCTGCCGATTGGGTCAGCTTATCATCTTCTGTACTCGGTTTGGTTTTTCCGCTCGGATGATTGTGTGAAAGGATAAATGATGTAGCCTCGCAAAGAATAGCCTCTTTAAGCAGTACCCTTATATCAATCAGGCATGTATTCAGCCCACCGGAAGAAATACGTATTCTCTTGATTACTCTTGCAGACGAGTTCATGAAGATAGCCCAACATTCTTCGGTCTTATTATCTCCCAAAACAGGCTGCATATAGTCATAAATGTCTGTACTCTGTCTGATAACCGGTCTTTGGTTCTTGTTTGAGTTGCAGCGTTTGTAAAGTTCCACACCTGCCATGACGAGATTGCGCTTGCCCGGTGTCATCTTCGCCAACACATCCTCAAAGCTGCATTCTTCGCCATAAACCACTTCCTTTTCTTGTACCTTATTTACCATAACTGCACTGTTTGTAAGAATGTACACAAGTTCTGAACTGTCCATCAGTCTGTAATCGCCGTTCACTTCAAATCCTTTTCTCATATCCGTATGCTTTAGAGGGTTAAACCTTGAATTATTCTTCAGCTAGATTTAGACCTTTTTTTTAAAACCTTTGTCTTGGTTTGGTCTTTTGTCCGCTGACTTTTTTTTTAGATTGAGAATCATTCCCCATCTGAGTTTGAGCCTTTTTTTTACGGCATTATCTTTTCAGGAAAAGTGGAATTAGAAAAGTTTTGAACGAAAAAAATGTTGGGGAAGTCGCAGACAACATCGTTATTTTTTTCAGGGCAAAGGCTGTAAGCCGGAACTCTTTCATTTCCACTAACCCTTATAAATTTGCCGTCAAAAAACAAAGGCTCTCAGATGGGGATATTGCGACCTGGAATGAGGAAGCGGACAGCAGAAAAGACCAATGAAAGACAATCGAAAAAGAATTTATACCAACTAAGATGTATGGGACAAAAGAAAAGGTTCATTGGAACGGGAACATACCCGGAACGAACAGGCTTTAGCCTTCCTGAATGGGGTATAGAACAATAGTTCACCTTATCTGATTATGTTGATAATATGAGTTTACATTTGCTTAGAGTTACTTTCGTAGAAAATGTTGGTGAGAGACAAAGGAGAGGGCAAAATTTAAAGTATTGATAACCTGAATATTAGTATTATAAGACAACAATAAGTGGCATCCTTAGAGTAACTTTTGGAGTAAATGTTGGAGGTTCCAGAAAGAATAATGTTTATAAGGGATAGAAGGGAAAAGAAAGCAAAGGACATAAAAAAGGTATGCAAGGAACAACCAGGCATACCTTAATCTGATTTGATTGTGTTACAGATTCAAAAGCTATAATATCATTGATTTTCGTCACCAAAGAGTTTGAGCTGACGTTTGTTTTCCACTTCCTCGGCAGCTCTTCTTCTACGTTCATATATCAGATGCTCTTCATATTCTAGTACACTCATCATATCCCTGATTGTGTTCAGCCTATCTTCTTCGTTTGTGAAATATGGAATGTTTTCTTCATCACCTTTGAAGTACTGAGTGTACATATCAATATAGCACTTGAAACTCTCTTTCAGGATAGAAGGAATCCTTAAAGTTGTCGTTACATAACCGGTCTTCAGCTTGGGGCCCGCACCTGCCCTTTTACCACCACGCTTGTCATTAATAATCTTCTCAATATCCCAGGCTGTAAGATTAGTTTTAGGGAGCGAGATTTCCTCACCTTTTGTTGTCATCGCATAATATATATCAGAAAGCCATCTCTTCCAGACCTTTGTAATCTGTCCAGTGAAATATAGGCGAAGAAACTCTTTGGTTAGATGGTTGTCAGGCAGTTTTCCAACAGGAGTTACACCGTTTTCTTCAATAAAGACATCCACATCAATATTATATTTTTCAACTAGTTCAAATTTATTTTCCATATAAGCTAATTTATGTGGTTTGGTACAAAAATAGTAAATTTTGATTATGTCACAAAATCAAAATTAAATAATTTGAACGTATTATGTTGTAAAATTTTATTGTAAAAAAAAAGACTTGCCTATCCCATCAGGAATCAAGCAAGCCTACAGCATGAGCGCACAATGAATCAGTCTTTCAAAGAGTATGTCTTCACTATCTTCTTACCTACTTTTTCTGTAGAGAAGGAAAGTTTGTCTTCCTTAGACAACCAACCGATAGCAGCCCAGAACTCTGCATCTGAAAGTTTGGATTCCTTTTTAAGGTGTGAAAGTTCAACACTCTTTTTACCATCGAGAATATGCCAGATAACGCCGGCATTCTGACCAATTAATACCTGTTCCATATTGAAATTTATTAAATGATTAATGAAAAGTGAATAAATGAGAAAACATCTATCACAGCCTGGATAGGATGTGATAGACGGGCTGCTAAGGCAGCTATAAACTTAAATTATAATGTGCTTTGATTTACTGTCAAGATTGAAGAAATGAATGAGAATGACAGTGTTAGAAGTTATTTGTGTCTTATAACGAAGCAAAGATACAGAAATTTCTATTAACAAAGAAAAATTGAAAAGAAAAAGCGGTTAAGTTGCCTTAACTGCTGAAAACGGTTGATATCCGTTCACCCAAAACGGTGATATCCGTTCACTTTTCATACTCTTTACCTATGGCGATGCAAATTTATTGATTTTCGTCTGTAACGTTGCAGTTTTGATGTCTTTTTTGACGTAAACTGCTGCCTTGTAGCTCGAAGCGCACACTTGTGTGTACCAGCCTGTCTAATATTGCATCAGCTGCAGTCGTGTTGCCTTTCATCACATCGTACCAGTTGGCAACCGGCAGTTGTGATATGATGATCGTAGCTTTTTGTCCATGGCGGTCTTCTATAATCTCCATAAAGTCAAGCAACTGTTGTCCGTCAAGAACTTTCATTCCGAAGTCGTCCAGTATAAGCAGGTCAGTCTGTGCCAACCTGGCGAAGAAACGATGCAGAGTACTGGATATGCGGGCAAGGCTTATTTCCTCGAAGAGCCTGTACAGGTTATAATAAGCAACCTTATATCCGTTCATACAGGCCTGATGACCAAACGCTGTACCCAACCAGCTTTTACCGGTACCGGCAGCACCCGTAATAAGTATGGATACCCCGTTTTTCACATAGTCACAAGTGGCAAGATTAAGTACTTTCTGCTTGTCCACGCCACGCTTGCAGTCATAGATAACTTCACTTATGGAAGCGTGATAACGGAAGTGTGCTTTTTTTATCAGACGGGCATTCCGGCTTTGATTCCGGTTATCCAGTTCGGCCTGTATAAGCAGTTGCAGGCCGTCCTTCAAGGAGAGCGACTCTGCCTGTCGCGTCTCCTGCATCGTAGCCCAGTAATGTGCCATTCCGGGCATCTTAAGGTTTCTTAGAGCATTGATAATTTCATCCATCGTTATTGGTTTTGAGTGTTAGAAGTCTGTCATTTGAACTGTGATTTCCCACGGATATTACAGTGTTGCGGAGGAGCAAAGGAAGATGTAGGCTGCCCCACACCGGCACACTTGCTTTCCACCAGTGAGCGTATAAAGCGGTAACTACATCTGTCTACGTTCAGGGCTGTCTCGCAGGCTTTCTGGAAAACGGCCGGATCACTGCTCCTTTGCAGGTTTAGAAGCCCGTCGCAGGTCTTGTAATGAGTCTCCGGAGGCATTGTGGAAGAATAAAATATGCGGCGGATTACATCTCCAAGTATGCCGGATGCACGCTCAGCACGCTCTATGTATGATTTTGCACTCATTCCTCTGTATTCCCGGGAGTTGCTTGCAAGATGCTCCTTTACAATAGTATACTTTCCCCTGTTGTAATCACGTATGTGAGTGGCTACAAGTTCACCGTCCACATATACTTTTACCAGTGTGCGTGTATATGCAACATGTGCAGTTTTGGATATATACTGATACGGCACTGTATAATAGTGCTGGTCACGTCCGAGATAGATACAGCAGTTGGTTGACACCTTCAAATCGGTATATGACACAATCTCAAAATCCCTGTCAGGCAGCGGCATAAGATTTGGCCTGTCTACGGCAAGGAACCGTTCCTCACGCGTGTAAGGATGCTTCTGCATGCGTTTCTGGTTGTGCGCTTTCATTTTGAGCGAGGCTGCCCGGTTAAGCTCTTCCAGTGAATGGAAGGTTTCATTGCGGAGTTCGGCAAACACACGCATATAGACAAGCCTCACGGTCCCTTCCACGTTGCTTTTATCTTTGGGGTGTGCGGGACGTGCCGGTATGATGACCGTGCCATAATGATTGGCCATATCCTCCATTACACGGTTAAGCGAAGGCTCATATCTGTCTGTCTTGACAACGGCAGCTTTAAGGTTGTCAGGGACAAGCATCTTTGGTACGCCGCCAAGATGTTTCAGGCACTGTGTTATGGCATATACAAAGTCTTCCGTGCGTTGTGAACGTACGAAGAGGATATAACCGTAGTCGCTTGCAGGCAGAGTGGCTACGAAAGCCTGGCACTGGACGACCTCACCGGTTTCCATATCAACGTATCCCATGGTATCACCGGCAAAATCGAGGAAAAGCTTTTCACCGCCAGTACGCATGTCAGCAAGTATGGTAGATGGCGATTCCTTTCCGGCCTCTGTGTTCTGATTGTAATGAAAACGGAACTGTGTCAGGCTGTAGTGGTTGTCAGGATGCTCATTACGGTATTCCTCCCAAAGAAGCTTCAGCGTGACATGCTTGCGCTTCATCTCCTCCTGAAGATATGGAAGAAGGGTTTTGAATGTTTCAAAGCGTTTGTCACTATATGCAGGATTGCCGCCCTTGAGACGGTGCTCAAGAATGGGATCGTCCAGCCTGATAAGTTCATCAAGGCTCAGGCTGTCAGCGTTGACCTTGTTCATGTAGTTGTTCACTGTCTCCTTGTTCATGCCGATTATATCGGCAGCCTTGCGGTTGGAGATTCCGCTCTTCTTTAGTAGAAGAAGTTGTTTGATCTGGCTCATATTCTTACTTTTTCCTGCCATAGTCGTATTGTATGAAGATTATATTCTGCATACAAGATACGGGAAAGAGTGGAAAGTGAACGGACATGCCCCGTTTTTTATGCAGGCATCGTCGTTTCTATGAGAAAGTGAACGGATATGCTCCGTTTTCCGAATGTAAACAACTGATTATTGTATTATTACATTCCCATCACTGAACGGATATACTCCGATTTTTGTATAGTAAAACGGATATTTTATCGTAATCACAAACCACTGAACGGATATGCTCCGTTTTTTGAGCGACTTTGGGCATTTTTTAGCAAAAATGAACGGATATGCTCCGTTTTTTATGCCCTTTTCAAGCCCATTTTAGCAATAATTGTGGGTGGATTATGCCGTTCTAAGTGGGTGGGTATGCTCCGTTTTCGCCACCTTAACAGCCCAGAGCCATGCACGTCTTCAGTAATAGGCTATTACCAGAGCCGCTACTTGAATACCATAAAAATAACAATAAAAACTGAGAAAATCAACGCAGAATAGGTTATATTTACAATATAACAAGATAAAGACTATCATTATTTGATAATTGTAAGGGTAGTTTTGTATTAATTCAAATTTTTTGCACTTGATTATAATTCTAAGCAGCTAATATCACAAATATAGTGTTTATAATTGAAAGTAGAAACACATGCCAAATCTTTATGCAATAAATAAGTAAGTTCTAATCTTCAGCAATTTATAATATTAAACAGAGTGCATTGCTTATAAAGTTTACTTTACGAGGATGACATCATCGAGGTTGGTGGTGTACTGTTTGCTAATATGTTCGCATTTAAGATGCCACGACTTGTCTGTAGTACCCTGGACAGCTACCTTTATTGTGTTATGACCGTTCTTGCGATTAATCGCATCTATGGCAGCGGCCAAGCGTGACTGCTTCTCACGGTCAATGGTGTCGAACAAGTTGGTCTGGATGGCTGAGTCAGGAACTATGTTCCAGACAATGACACCGGCTTTCTTGTACTGATAACCGCCCTCCTTGCTGAAATCAATGCGAAGTGCCTGGACTGCGGTACTTACAAGTTCCTGAAGGTCATTTGTAGGTACTTGCAGGTGAATGGTACGGTTGATGCAGTGTTGTGGAAGATCAAGACGGAAACGGCTGGTATAGGCGAAGACAGTTATTTCCGTACAGCAGCTGTGCTGCATACGAAGCTTGCGGACACATTCGGAAGAAAAGTTGGCGACTGCTTCCTCTAAGCTTGAGAGTTCTGACAGACCGGAGCCAGGGAAACTACGGCTGGTACAGATACTCTTCTTCTGTGGCAGTTCCTCGACATCGATACACGATTCACCGCGAAGCTCCTTCCAAGTGCGAACACCGGTAATTGTAAGTAATTTTCGCACAAAACTCTCGCTTTTCTGAGTGAAATCCCAGGCGGTATTTATACCGTAATAGCGAAGCTTATCCAAGCTCCGATGGCCGATACCCCAGACATCACAAATATCGAAGCCCTGCAGCGCCTTGATGCGCTTTTCCTCAGAATCAATCATGCATACACCCTGATATCCCTTGTATTTCTTACCATAACGGCTTGCCACCTTCGCCAGAGTCTTTGTCGGTGCAATGCCCATTGTAACCGGGATACCTGTACCCTTTCCGATGGTCTTTACAATCTTCCGACCGTAGGAAACCAGCTTCTCCCCTTCTCCGAAACCGGAGAGATCCAGGAACGCTTCATCTATAGAATATTGTGTCAGTTCGGGCGTGAACTCGGACAGCAGCATCATTACCCGGCGGCTCATGTCACCATACAGATTGTAGTTGGAACTGAAGACAGCCACATTGTTTGCCTCCAAGATGTCACGGATCTGATAGAGAGGTGTACCCATCTTGATGCCCATCGCCTTAACTTCATTACTTCTGGCCACGACACAGCCATCATTGTTCGAAAGGACAACGACAGGTTTGTCACGGAGCAGCGGATTAAACACGCGTTCGCATGAGCAGTAGAAGTTATTGCAATCAACAAGGGCTATCATCTGCCTTTTCTAAGCTGTCTTTTTATGTTGTAGGTAAGAACTCCCCATATCAGGAAGTTGTTCTCCTCTGTAATCTTAATCGGTGTGTATTCCTCATTGGCCGGAACGAGCCAGATACATTTCTCATTATCGTCAAAGCGCACCGTTTTAAGCGTGAACTCTCCATCGATGAAAGCTACAACGATGTCACCGTCCTGAGGCTCCAGGGCTTTGTCTATGACAAGCAGGTCACCATCATCTATACCACAGTCCTTCATAGAATCTCCGGAAGCACGGGCATAGAATGTTGTGGCCGGATGGCGTATGAGCTCCCGGTTCAGGTCTATGCTGTCAGTCATGTAGTCCTGAGCAGGAGAAGGGAATCCAGCTCTCACACCTTGATCGGCAAACGGCAATGGCAGTTCGCTGCTCAGGTCAGCAGAATACATGGTAAGTTTTATGCTATTTTTCTCCATTGATTCATGTAAAACAATAAGGCACGAAAATCAATTTCATTGTCATTACAGCTTACTTAATTAAGACTTTTAATGTAAGATACCAAGTCACCTACATTATTAATGTTCTTTGATTTGTATCTTACTAATAAATCTGATTCATTCAACCTTATTGAGTATTTATCAAAGAGAAACTTGATAAAAAGGTTTCTGCTGTCCTTGTCAATAAATAAGTTATCAATAGAATCACTGAAGCACAATTTAACATCTATAATTTGCCAGAGAACTGACAATATACCAAATTCTATCTTTTTTATACTATCTATAGAATAACCTGTTACTTCGTTATATTTAAACTCTATATTACATTTTGGGCAAAGGCACCTTGTGTTAAACTTATTAGCAAGCTCTTTATTAGAAAATAAAAGGCTAGGATGTCTTAGTTTTAGAAGTTTCTGGCTGTTATTCTCTAGAATAATATTATTAGTATTTCCGCATATCGGACACCGCATATTATTATTCATAATTTTATCTCCACTGATTTAAATTATAATTAGATTCTATTTCATTCTCAACGTCATCAGGTAGTTGAGAGAAAAAGTCTAAACCTGTTATTCTTTCAACCTGATCTACGGAATTTACATAATGATCCAAAGGATTGTTACCAGATGCATTCTTGTATATAAACCCAATTGCTCTTGGTTTGCCTTCATCCAAACCAGCCAATATAACTTTGAAGAATGCATTTGGGACACGAATTTTACGCTCTTCTCCAATATAACTTATGTCATTTTTATACAAGATAGGACCACAAGCAATGTAAATAGAACCAGACTCTTCAACCCATCTTCTACAATCATCTTCCAACTCTTTCCAATCGCCTCTATTAAGATTATGATGTTGTGGGCAAATGTTCGTCATATAAAAACTTTCTCTCATTGCTTGTTTATCCCATTTGTTATCTGCAGCCGGACACATATGTCCTCTATCATATCCCGAATTACTATAATCGCCTGTTTCTACAGCTATACCTCTTGGAATATCAGGATCCGGATAAAAATGTCCAGCTCTACTTTCTTTTTCTACTAATTTTGAAGAATTAAGCTCCCAAGCAACCCAATTAGGTATATTAAGTTCAGGATTAAAAGATACAGTATAACCTAACCTATAATAAATATTCTCTGCCCTCTCAATAGTATTAATAGGAATCTCCAGATTTTGTGATTGTTGATAGCTATTTGAACAAGAAATAAGACTTGTACAAATAAAAGCAAAAACAGAAAATATTAATCTCATATAGTATATTATAAAAATGAAACATAAAAAAGAGATGAAGGTATGCCATAATACAACATACCTTCATCACCTATAATTAATTGTTAGTTTTTCTTAGCACTTAAGAAATGCCATATTTCTCTAACCCAAAGAACAAGCGAAGAGCCAATAATTATGATAAGCCAATCTTGTAAACTTAATCCCTGAACATTGAAGAAATCCTGTAACACCGGTATTTCTACCATTGCTATTTGCCCTATAAATATGACACATACAATTGAAAGTAATCCTTTACAACCTTTAAAATGTAACGCACTACGTCCTGTTTCAAATGCACGAGCATTGAACAAATAAAAGAAATGTGTCATAACAAAAGTAGTAAAGATTAATGTTAATTCATAACCACTCAAACCATCACGAGCTCCAATATGAGTGTTTAACAAGTCCATCATACTTGTATAGTTACCATGTTCAAAAATGTAAACCATCGCAATCAACAAGACAAAGAAGAAGATTCCCACACCAAAAATGTCAAAACGCATTGTACGTGTTAGAATAGATGCCTTTCTGTTGCGTGGTTTTTCTTCCATAACTTTTTTGGATGGTGGAAGTGATGCTAATGCAATTGCAGCAAAAGTATCCATAATCAAATTAATCCACAACATCTGTGTAACCGTAAGTGGAGATTCTGTACCTATAAGTGCTCCAGCAAGAACAAGAAAACAAGCGGTTACATTCACTGTAAGTTGGAAAAGCAGAAATCTCTGAATATTTTTATAAAGTGAACGTCCCCACATTACAGCATTAACTATAGTAGAGAAAGAGTTATCTTGAATTGTCATATCCGAAGCCTCTTTTGCAACAGCTGTACCATCACCCATTGACAAGCCAACATCAGCTACATTCAAAGCCGGCGCATCATTTGTTCCATCACCTGTAACTGCAACTACCTGTCCTTTTTGTTTTAACAGACGCACCAAACGTTCCTTATCATTAGGACGAGCACGAGAAAGAATTTTAATATCTCCCACACGTGTTGCTAATTCTTCATCAGTCATAGCTGCAAATTCAGTACCAGTCATAATATTCTTATCGGTATCAGTGTTACCCCACAGACCAATTTGTCTTCCTATTTCTTTTGCTGTTCCAGATGTATCACCTGTTACTATCTTCACTTTAATACCTGCATTTATACATTCTTTTATAGCAGCAGGAACATCTTTACGAACTGGATCGGAAATCGCAAAAACACCAACAAAAGTTAAAGCATTAGATTTGAGTTTACCATTTTCAAAAACTGTTGCGTTATCCTCAATAACAGCATAAGCCAAACCAAGAGTACGCATTGCTTTGTTCTGATAGCCAACTAATTTTTCATTATATTTCTGCTTTTGTGCTTCTTCCAAAGTTGACATTCCTATCAATATTTCTGGTGCACCTTTTACATAAACAACTTTCTTGTTTAAGACTGAGGAGTTTACTATAGTAGCCATATATTTATTTTCTGTTGAGAAAGGCAAACGATCAACGATTGTTGTATTCTCACGAACAGATAAATAATTTATCCCCTTACCATTAAGCCATAATAATAGTGCACATTCGGTTGGATTACCTATTGTCTTAATATTTACTTTATCTGAAAAGTCAAGATTAGCCGTTGTATTAAGAGCAATCATCTCCGCTAGTAGGTCATCTGCTGCATTATTAATGTCACATTCTGCTACCTGCATTTTATTTTGAGTCAGTGTACCAGTTTTATCAGTACAAATCACGGAAGTAGCACCCATTGTTTCACAAGAATGCATTGTTCTAGGTAGTGTATTCTCCTTCATTAACTTACGCATACTGAATGCCAAACTTAATGTTACTGACATTGGTAAACCCTCAGGTACTGCCACTACTATCAGTGTAACAGCAATCATAAATGTATTAAGTACATATATAACAAAATCTAACCATCCGTCACCAGTAGCAAAATTACCGTTACCTAAGTAAAAATAAAGTCCTATACGACAGATAATGACAAGTGCAGCAAACAAATAACTCAGTTTTGTTATAATTTCTGCTAAACCATCCAGTTCTTCACTTAAAGGTGTTGCTCCACCTTCTTCAACTTGAGCAGCTTCGAACACTTTTCCGCATTCAGTAGAGTCACCAACCTTCAACACTTTTGCTGTACAATAACCCTCAAGTACGATTGTACCCTTCATGATTTGATTGGAAGGATAAGTTGCCTCTTCATCAAAATCAGCTAAGTTAGTTGTCTTTCGTACTTGCAATTCACCAGTAAGTGACGATTCATTTACAATAAGGTTTAAACATTCTAATATTTCACAATCAGCAGGTATTTCTTCTCCTGATTCAAGTAATACAATATCACCTACTACTACATCTTTTCGCGGTATTTGACAAACATTATTATTTCGAATAACCTTAACAAGTGTATCATCATTTACTTCGTTTAGACTTTGGAATGTCTTCTCATTTTTGCGCTCCAAGACAAAGGCAATTCCTGTAGCCAATACTAACGCAACAATGATACCTATAGGTTCGAAGAATGTTTTTAAACCAGCACCAACCCATGCAAATTCATATATAGATATACCTATAGAAAGGACAAACGCCATTATCAATATTCTGAAAAGAGGGTCATCATATCCACCAAAGAATCCCACTGTCATTATAAGTAATGTTGCTAAAGTTATAATAGCTGGCATTGAATATATAACATTGCCCATGTCACTATATAAAATAACCGCAGCAATAACAGATAAGATAATCAGTGTAAACATTGATATTGAAATCCAATGCTTACATACTTCTTTTAGTTTATCCCAAAGAGTTTCTTTCTCAGGTGGTGTCAAAATATTGACACCATACTTAGCACGACTTTCAACAACTTGTTGATCGTTTAAACCGCTGTAATGATTTCTTTTTTCCATGTTTATTATGTATTAATTATTTTCTTCATTATTAATTTCTTCCATAAAGCCCTCAAGTCCACCTTCAAGCTGTTTACTTAAATCCTCCATTTGTTTTTTAAGATCATTGACAGTACTTTTAGCCATTTTAGCTATTATCTTTCCTTTTAATCTACCAATTTCTCTTAATTCTTCATCAGAATATTCATATTTAGATAATTCCTCCTCTATCTCTGTAAACTCAGCTGTTATATTATTCCAATCTTCTTCTGTATAACCATCACTCTCATTATCTATCCTTTGTAGTAATGCAGATAAATGGTCAACAGGAGTTTGAGAAGTCTCACAAGCAGAAAAAAGCAAAGAAAACATAATACTAATAGAGAAATACTTTAAGATCTTCATAACTATAGTTATTTAAAAAATTCTGTTTCGTCGATTCTAATAGTTTTGAAATTATTTTGAATGCTACCATTATGAATATTGATATTCAAAATATAATTTATTGTATGCTGAGAATTTTTCTTTCCAAAATCAAATACATCTACACTTTTTTCATAATAACAGTTTCGTGTAAATTTCCCATGAGTAAAACCATTTTCTTCCTTTTCCATCCAATCATATCCATATGCTATCATTAAATAGTATTGCCCTTGCGGTATTTGATTGATTGTTATTGAAGAATTTTCACTCACATAACAATATCGTATGCACCTATCATTTGATAAGTCTATAATCTTCACTACAATATTCCCACCTTCTCCCATATTTATATCAAAATAATTGTCTTGAAGGCCATATTTAGGTTTAATACCATAAGAAGAAGGCAGTTCTCCGTCCATACTACTATTTGATTTGAGAAGCCAACCTTCATCAATATATTTCATTTGCATTTCGCTAAGCTCAGGAATAGTTTTATCCCTTCCTTTTTTTGAGTTTGTGCATCCACTACAAAGTAGAATTACAAAAAATAAGGCGAAAAAAGATTTAACTCTCATAGAACTTAAATCAATCCATTAATCAATGCAGCAATAACAATCACTAACCCAATTATTTTACATAGCATCTTCAAAGCTGCTTTATTTTTCTTTTTTTTAAATTTATTTTCTAGAAGTATAGGTATAACAAACCATATACTTAAACCAATTATAATTGATAATATCATACTACAATGTTTATGAAATAAAGAAACCGATGACAAGCATCAGTTTCTTTATTTCGAATTACAGTTTTAGTCAACTAAGCCATCACGATACATTTCATTAACTTTATTCTGAATAACAGTGTATTCATTACCAAGTTTCTGTTTTCTCTCTAATCCATTTCCATATGTACCACGTATTACAGCTATAGCCTTTTGTTCAAGGCTACCATTCAATGGCTCTGAAGATGAATTTTGAGGTTTAAGTTCGTCTTTAGCTACATTTGTTGTAGAACCATTATTTGAATTATCTTCATTTGAAGATTTTTCAGGGGTTAAGTTAACAGAATCTTTTTTCAAAGCACTGTCTTCTTTAGTTACACTTATTGAATCAGTTGTTTCAGTATTATCTTCTGTAGGTTTAATAGAATCAATTTTTACAACAGTTCCACCATTATCTTTTGGCAGTTGGGATTTTGATCCTTTATTCTTTCCTAAAAAGACAAAGGACAATATAACAACTAAAGCAATTATACCAAGAAATATCCAAAGATTACGTTTATTACCGCCATTAGAATTTTTAACAGGTTCTTGTGAAGCAGTATCTTTTGATTGTATATCTTGTTTTATATCAGAATCTACTTTCTTGGTTTTAAGAGTAACCTTTTTCTTTAGTTGAACCATATTAATCGTTGCAAATTAATGAAAAACCAGGTATCTTTTCGAAAGCAGTGCTTAAATCCATTACATTGCTTTCATTCTTAAGAGCATATACACCATCATTGTTTTTAATAGAGCATACACAATAAACATGACCTTCATCTTTGGAATCTGCCAATACTTCAAGATAATCACCTGAGTCACTCTGAAGTTCAACTCTGCCACCTTCGTCAGCATAAGTTACATCTTCACCTTCAATAGCTGCATCATAATTTACAATACATACATATGCAGTATCAATATCATTAAGACTAGCTATATTAATCTGTTCGGTTTCTTCTCCACCTGGTGCTGGTTCTTTATTGTCACCCATGTGAAGCATAAATGGGAATTTATTCAAATCACCTAGATCTGATTTTTTACCTCTATATTCATTAGAGAATACACCACCAATTGAACCATCTTTCTTCTTGAAAAACAAACAAAGATCAAGGTCTGTGCTAGATGACCACATAAGTTTCACTTTAAGCTTACCTGAAAAAGTGAAAGCAGCTTGCTCTTCTTTTCTACGAAGAGTAATTTTCTTTTTTAATGTTACTTCAGCCATAATTAAAAATTTTTTAAGTTATTATTCGCATATCAGTGAGAAGCCAGGTATTTTTTCAAAGGCAGTACCTAAGTCCATTACAACACCTTCGTTTATTACCGAATTGATGCCTTCATTATTCTTGATACTACAAACATGGTAAACATGTCCACTTTCACTAGCATCTATAAGAACTTCAAGATAGTCTCCTGAATCACTTTGAATTTCAACTCTACCTGAATCCTGCGCAAAATTTACTTCCTCACCATCTATTGCCTTACTATAATTTAATACACATACATTTGCAGTATCTATCTCATTCAAGCTTGCAATATTGATCTGCTCAGTAGATTCACCACCTGGTGCTGGCTCTGCTTCATCACCTTTATGCAACATAAAAGGAAATTCTGATAAACTTCCTAAATCAGACTTTTTCTGACGAAATGCTGATGAAAATACACCACCGATTTGTCCATCTTTTCTTTTAAAGAAAATACATAAGTCAAGATCTGTTTTAGACTGCCACAATAGCTTAACCTTTAACAGTCCATCAAATGTAAATTCCGCTGGCTTTTCCTTACGGCGCAGCGTAATTTTTCTTTTAAGCTGTACTTCTGCCATATGTTATTAGTTTAAAAAGTTAAAAATAAAATCTATTCTTTACACACAATGATTAATCATTAAAAAAATCATCAAGAGGCTGTTTCTTGGACTGATTACGATGCGTTTTTTTGCTATTCGTAGTATCAGAATCAAAGAAACTATCACCAGATGGACTTTCGGGTTGGTTATGTCCATTAGATGAAGGAACTTTGCCTGTATTCTTCCCAGCCCCTTTAGAGGTTTCATTACCAAAGAAATCATCAAAAGAAGAATCTTTAGCTTGCTTATAACCCTTAGATGAAGAAACTTCGCCTGTACTCTGATCTGAACCTTTAGAGTTATTTTTACCAAAGAAATCATCAAAAGAAGAATCTTTAGTTTGCTTATCTTTCCTGAGCGGAGGATGACATTCTCTTTGTGATTGTTCTACTTTCGGAGAAAAAGTATGTTTTTTATCACTGAGTTTATCATTCCAGGCTTCCTCTGCATCAAAAATTTGTTTATAAAGATTTCTTATTATATCATTCTTTTCTGGATATTTATCTTGTAATTCCTTAATAATCTCTTTAGCTTCGGACCATTGTCTATCAGCAATATAAGTTTTAACTTTTGAAACCAAGGTTTCAAAATCCTTTTGATTTTGAATCAATTTATACTTATCACGTGCCTTTTCCAAATAACGTTTAATTGATTCATCAGATTTTATAGATAATGCTTCATTGCATAGTTCTATAAGTTCTTCCCACTGCTCATTAAAATTAGCTTCATTTATCTTTATTTTTAAAGAATCAAGAAGTTCTATATCTTTAATACGTTTATTACGTCTCTCTTTAAGATAAACTATATGCTCATTCCATTTACGTGGATTCTGAATATCTTTATCAATTAACTTATTACATAAGTCGATAGCTTTATCAAAATCCTCCTCTTTTTCAGCATTCTTAAGTTCTTGCTCTAATAAAGCTAATTCTTCCTTATGCTTTCTCTGTATAGATTGTATTTTGGCTATTCGTTCTTCAATCTCTTTATTATTCGCATCAGCATATTTGGCTTTATTAAGTTCTTCCAAAGCTTCATTATAAAGCTTCTGTCCTATAAACGTATCAGCTCGTAACAGAAATTCTTTAAGACTCTCTGCTAATTTTATTTTTCTTTGAGATTCTATATAAATTCTTTTTGCTTCAGAAGAATCTGGACGCAATTCTAAGGCTGATTCACTTTTAGTATATGCATCATGCCATCGCTGAGAATTTAAAGCGTCTTGAGCTAATCTAATTGTCTTATTATATTGCTCATTTTTCACCTTAATTTCTGAAAGTTTTCTGTTAGCTTCATCCAACATTTTCTTGACTTCCTTATCATCAGGCTTTAAAGTTAGCGCAATATTCAAAAGGTCGATCATACTACTATAATCTCCTTTCTTTTCATAAGCTTCAGCATCAGCTATAGCTGCATTAAATTTTCTTTCATCCTCTCGTAATGCCGCATTAGCCAAATCTATTTCTTCTTGTTTCTTTAACGCAGCTTCCCTTGCTTTTCTATCTTCCTCTGCAATTTTAATTTGTTCCAACTGTTCATAAGAAAGGTTTTCTATATTCTTTCTTAAGCTATCAAATTGAGACAAATCCATTTGGCTATAAATACCTACTATTTCTGGAATATCCTTATTGTCAAAAGCAATAATATTCTTTGGTGTGACCGGATAACGTTGCAATAATTCTTCTTTGAACATACTATTTTTAAAAGAATCACCTATAAAAATAATATGACTTATATCTGAGAAGACAATATCCAAATCTTTCACATATTGTACAATTCCATCCACCACAACATTAACAATAGCTTTTGTTCTCTCTTCAATTACATTCTTAAGGATTGTTGCACTTTGTTTATTATGTGGAGCCCTGGAAAAGGTAATATCATTATAAATAACAGGTCTACCAAACTTTGTATTATCAAGCTGTAAAAGCCACCTTTCAAGATTTTGACTGAGCCTATTTATTTCTTCTTCTTCCTCGTCCTTTTTTAAAAATTTAGTCGAGTTATTGATTTGCCAAACTATTTGTTCCAATAAAGCTCTACCTCTTAAATCTGTTCCATACCCTCTTAGAAGTCCTTCATTACCCTGTCTGACAAATACATTATTACTTTGCTTAAAAACGACATATCTCAGATTTTCATTACAAGCGGTAATAACAAGAACACAATTGGAATTATTTAAAAAACCCTTTTTATTTGACAGTTCAACAGCTAAGTGGGAGATTCTTGCAACACTTTCCTTAATAACAAAATTATTATCTTCTAATATGTCAAGAAATACTTTTTGAGCTGCATATGATACATCTACTGAAAATGAAATATATGTCTCTATTTTTTCATTCTCACTAAAATCTTTAGTCAGATGGTCAAATATCTGAGAATCTTTAAAGATTTCTTTCAAACTGACATCTTTTCCAAATCTTTTAAAAGTTTCATCTTCCTTTACAATTTTAGAAAAAATATCTCCATAATAATGAATCTCCTTATCCAGATAATGCTTTTGATAAGATTTACCATAAATAACTCTATCATTATTGATATCTTCATAAAAATAGAGCCAAATACGGTCTTCTCTATTTGGCAAATCTATACGACGAGGTATATTGTCGTAGCAAATAGCTGCGGCAATATACCATCTGTCTATATATAGAGATAATGTTTTCATTAACTAAACACTTTTTTTATTAATGTTTTTTCCAGGAAACAAGAGCCTTCAGCAATAATTAAAGGTTGATGGTAAGCAAAAGAACCACCATTACTTACTTTTCGCTTTGCACTTTTGTATTCACTGTCCTGACAAATGAAAGCACCAACTTTATTAGAAAGATCTGCAAAATCATTTCTTAATTCAGCATCCATAGTGCATAACTTAGTTTTTACACTCACAAAATTAATAAAGATATTAAAGAACTCTTCAAAACATTCCATACTTGTAAAGTCAAAGTAGTTCATATCATTATCAAAATATTCACCTGACAATTCATCTGTAGGCAATAACTCTCTAGAAGCACCCTGAGTATTTGTAAATCTTACTCCTATTTCTCCACAAATATCACTATTGTTATCGACAAAGACTTTGTTCAAATCTTGCATGTCACATAGACCTTTAGCAACTTCAGCTTTATTATCAACCTCAATTTCATCTCTATATTTGACTTCTAAATCCCGGTCTATTATTCGTCTTGCTCCTGCATTAAGACAAGATTTATAATATCCCATAGTGGTACTATTACTTGCTGCGTTACGTAGCCAATGGAACAATCGTCCACCTTTACCAAACGAAAGAATATCAACCCGAGTAATATTATCGAGGTTATTATCTTTTATAGTCTTACCAATAAGCATACCCGAATAATAAAGCAATAGACCTGTAACATATGCAGGTAAAGTAAACACAACCTTTGCATTGTCAGCTATTGAACTATAGAATTTATCATAATCTTCTTCAGTCTTTAGTTGATCAAATATACTATTCAGATAATATGGAGCTTTTTTCTTTTCTTTTATAATTTCCTGAATATTTGCAACAAAAACCTTTGTGCTCTTACCTTCGTGGAAATTTAATAAAGCACGTCTGAATTCATCAGAATTTATAACAGTATTAAAGAATACACCAGCAGCTAATCTCACAGAACTTTCTCTAAAAAGAGAAGCCTGATTACCCTTTTGAGGATTCTTAGCTAACAATAAAATATCACTTGTTGATCCACCGACATCAATACCCAAGAACATATTATTATTGTTAAGACCAAAGTTGTTATTTGACAAAGCATAACTACACACAGCTTCAGCTTCAGTAATATTATCTTCATTAATAGACGGTCTTCTTCCTAAAGTAATAGGTGTCATTCTGGATAGCTCTTCAAAAATGCGTCTAAGTTCATCTATATCAGCCTCCATCATTGAACCAGGATAACTCCAATTTATCTGAGAAGGTTTTATTTTATTCTGATATAAGAATGCGCAAGCCTGTAACCATATACTTTTTAGGAAAGCACGCTTTTTCAACAAACCTTTATCATCATTTAACCACTTCATATTATAATGAAGATTACCAGCTTGTGTCTCAATTATATATTCGTCCATACGATTTACCAAAATATTAGGACGATTAACTGGTACACCACCTTGAATTTCTTCAGATATTCCATTTTTAGTGTAACGAGAATCATGTTCATGGAGCCAAGATTTTAATTGTCCATTATCAGATTCATAGTTTGTAAAAAATAGAAGTTCATCGTTCTGAGCAATTGAACGAGTATCTGTATTTTCTTTACCTACTATAACCGACCTGTAATTTTTAAATTGAACAGGTTGGGCACCCCTATTTCCTGCGTTATAATATACGCAAGTATTATTACTACCGAAATCGATACCAACAACAGCAGAACTTTGAATATCAACATTAGACAAATCTTTTACTACATCAGGTCTAAACATTAATATACCTGCACCACATGGTTTACCAGCTTCTTTTACACGGACAAGAACACCAGCCATAGGTTTATTTGTACATATAATATCGTACTTAAGTAAATCCGTTCCCTGGCCATGCGGATATGTTACTAACTGTTTAATATCAACTTGACGCTCTTCCTCAGGGGCAATTTCATAATCAGAAGTTAAAAACTCATTTCTTATATTTCTTAAAATCTTACCTTCAGATTTAAAGAAAGGTATAAAATTTTCATTTACATCACTTGTGAACTCAGAATATAAATAATACTTATTCCAATGTTCACTGACAAAGTTTGGCCATAGTATAACACGACCATTGGAAGTCATCCATTGAATCTTATATTCTCTTTTATTTAAGGTAACCGGTTCACCATCAATTTCAACTACCAATGTAACTGCTAATTGACCAGCATCATTGATTTTGGCAGTGAGTTTAGTATTACCAGAAGTCGTTGAAGAATACCCTAATAAAGTAGATAAACTATTTTTAAATATATCAATACCTTGTTGAGACAAAGGAAGAGAAAAATAGCAACAAGAACCATCACTTAAATCTGGAACCCTTAAGTAATATACCGGAGCTTGTGAAAGTTTTGTTAGCTCATTCTTATCTTCACACCACCCCACAACATAATTATCTTTACTTAAAAGATTCTGTATATCACCAATAGGCTCACAATTTCCATCATCATAATAAGTAAAAGTAAAGTCCTGTTTCATATAAACAGGTACATCACTCTTGAACAAATCAGAGAAAGGAACTGATAAGTTCCCATATTGGGCAATAGGCCCAACCTGTCGCAGGTTACCATGTCCTTTTTGTCTAAGTTCGTCTTCCCACATTCTACTAACAGCTTTGAAGCCGGTTAGTTCTATCTTTATATTATTACCTCTATGTGAGTTAATTTTATTTTCAAAAGCTTGTTGATTACGGTTCATGTTTTTGACAAACAAATAAACCTTCTGAGTTTCTTCTGGTGTAAGATAGTTCATTGGATCTTCAAATTTTCCTTGACGATACCAATTAATATCAGAAGCGTCACTACCTAAATTACTATAATCAACACCTGTGAAACAACCAGTTAGAGGTGATGTACCTCCTACTAAATGTTCTCTATAATATATCAATTGAATAAAAGGTTGAGCATCAGGATTACGAGCTAAATCATCCTGATTACTCCAAACATCTTTTTCATTAAATAACATTCTACCAAAAGCAGAAGCTATATCATAATCTTCACCTCTCACATCCATATATACCGGATCTGAAAAGCGTATTCTATCAGGATACAATGCAATAACAGCCATTAAACCTCTCCATTCAGAATGGAGCATGTTGTAAAATTGCAACAGACCTTCTGTATTTATATTGGGATCAGGAGATGCAATAGTAGAAAAAGCAAATTTAAAAAGTTTTGCTCTCGCCCAAGGAGTCGGAATGCCCGATATTAAAGCACCAAGTTTTTCAGCTGAAATATCCTCTAACATTTTTCCTGTATGGATACCTTGGATATAAGAAGGAGCATTGTTGAAGTTGTTCCACTTACCAACTTCTCCTCCGTTTTTGTCTATCTGACTTTTTATTAATAGAGCTTTTGACATAATGAATTAGAATTTATAAAGTGAAACAAGGGTATTATAGATACGTTTATATAATTGCTCACCACGATTAGTCATAGATGGCATGTCTTTTTGATTTTCATCTTTAAATGCTCGTTTAAACTCATTAAATTTAGAGCTAAACACACCTACATCGAATTTATTATCTTTTCCTATTCCTGATGTTTTATATAAGTCCTTATTCCACTTATATTTCATTAATTCTTTCTTCTTTTGAGGAGTGAATAAAGCCGCATTCAAAATAAATTTATCATCACCTCCTGCAGATCTATGGAGCTGACGCAGCCAACCTTCATATAGGGAATCATCTGGATTTATAGCAAAATGGAATAATTTAAAGTATTCAATAATACCATCCTTTATCTGAGTATTATCAATATCTAAGAAATTCTGAATATCTTTGTGATGACCAGATTTTACACCATTTACAAAATCATCCTCACCATTACAGAATAAAGAGAAAGCTGTTAACATACCTAATTTCTTTGCAAACTCCTGTTCCAATTCTTGGCCTACAAAGTCGCGAAATTCTAACTTACCACTATCATCAATAGCTCTATAAAGATATTCTGTATCATGATTCTGCTTTCTCGAACGCAAATCATCTTCAGGAACTTTTAGGAAGTGAAGTGCAGCACAAGCAGCCATTAATTCAATATAATGAGAATCATTACGTTGACTTGCTCCACCTGTTATAGTTTCTGACTGTTCCTTTTTAGCCATTGGATTCCAATCAATACCAGGAGTGCCTAGCATATAGAATTTTTGATATGTACTTTTTACTGTACTATCATCATCATAAAACATCATAGCCACCTGAGAATTAAGGGCAAATTTATCACTCGTAGCAATTATTTTTTGATTTTCAAGTTCCGCCCCAGTAGGAGACTTAAAGTTAAAATAAGCAGTCAATAGAGTTGAACCAAAATAAGCATTATTCAAAATATTAGCTGCTCCATTACTCATAATTTCTGCCGCTTTCGATATAGCCTGTGGTATAATAGGAATTGAAGAAGCTCCAGTACCACCAAATACTGAACCCAAAATAAATACTCTAGCACCTCCATTTTGAGCCACATGAATAAGTTTCTGCAAATAGGCTTTTAGTTGAGAATTCTTATTGGAACGAGCAGCTTCCAATATTGAATGATACATCATCATAGAGCCCAAATGGGTTTGAGCTCTATAACCATGACGAAGGTTAAATGTTTCTACATTCTGAGTTAAAACTAAATCTGCAATTGCTGTTTGCTCAGGATTATTAAATTTTGTATCGCCATAATTGAAGACAGATTTAAAATCACTTTTAGTTTCATAGTTGGGCGAAAACTCATAGTAATGTATATTAGCAGAAAAAAAGGTATCTTTTAAGGCTGTACGTTGCGAAGCTTCTGTTCCTTTTGTTTTCACATATGCTTCCTTTACCTCTTTTAATCGCGCAAAGTTTCCATTATCTTTATCAGTATCAAGTGCTAAAAGATGTATATCTGTATCATCAAACATCCCCATAGCACATAAATGGATAAGGGATTCGATACAACGCATCCCTGTACCACCAATGCCTAAAACAAAATATTGCTGTGCCATAACCTTAATATTATTCTTTTCCCTTACCTAAAATAGAGCCAAATTTAGAGTTTCTGAAAACAAACATTATCAGAATACCTAATATGACATAAACGCCCAAAATAATACCAACACATGTAACATTAGTCTGCACAAACATACTTTTAAAACCTGCATTGACTATTTGTCCCTTAACTACTAAATCATTATAGAGATAGAAGCCTGCACAAGAGGCAACTCCTACTATTATAAACCAAATTCTTCTTGTTATATAAGATTTATCTAAGCCTCCTTGATATTTTATCATCAATGATATAAGAAAAGCTAATAATAAGGCAACCAAAGCTGTAATTACAGCATAAATCATTGTACTGTTCTGTAATGCCTCTAATTGAGGTAAAGTTGTTATTCTTGTTATCATAATACAAAATTTAATGATTAATATTTATTGCTTTTAATGTAAATAGTATACAAATTTGCATTTTTCATCATGTTCTGAATATCCTTATCAAATAACGCTTGTTTTACACTTTCGGAAACAGATGTATTTTGCTTTCCTGGTAATCCTATTGCATCAAAATTAAACATCTCTTCATAATTGTCAAATACATTTTCAACATCTGACACATTAATATCTATTTTAGTGAAGTTAAATGGTTTACTTGATAAAAAACTAGGATTCCACATTGGAACATCAAAATGTATATTAATATTACCATGCTTACTAAATTCTTCCTTATCATATACAAATGCATTAACAGATTCAGTCAAGCTAATAGAAGATAAATTTAACCCTGTTGGGGCTTCAGTTTCTGTGTAGAAATTGTAATAGTCTGCATTAATATCATAAACCTTTATTGATATATCTGATATTCTAAAGCCACCATAACTATTTCTATCGACACTTAAACCTGAAATAACCGGATTACCATACTGCAAAGGTTCGCCTGTGGATTCATCAACTGCACCCATAATGTATCCCTCTATAGTTTTCCAATCTACTGGCCAGTCTTGTATTTCATAAAGACCGTAGTTCTTATTTGAAGCAGAAATGATTTCATTTATCTTACTCTTTCCATTTTCTGCCATAATGGTAGGATGGCTTGCTGATAAATGGAACATCTCAACATCCGGATAATTTTCCAATTTTGTAGTCTCGCATATTCTCTTGTAAATATTTTCTTCTAATCTTCTATCAGTAAACAAGAAATAGAATCTCTTCTTATTGTATTTCTGAGGGCCTTCCAAATAAGGTTCAGCAAGAATATAAATATCGTGTCCTTTTTTTAGCCATTGTTTGAAAGCATTCGCCATATATGGATCGCTGATACCACCTCCAGCAATATTTTTCTGGTAATATTCACCGTCAGTTAGCAGAACACCTTCAGAATTACCATTGACTATTAGATTAGCAGCTTGTTTTAAATCAGCATAATTTACTTCTACGATATTACTTAAAGCCTGAAAAACATTTATGTTTTGTTCTTCAACAATCTTGTCACCTTTTATAGAATAATAATGCTTAGTAGCAGCAACAAATGAAGGAACAAGACTTTGAAAGAAAGGTGAATGTTGTCCCAATGTAATACAAGTAGAATAATCTACAAACAAAGACAAATCATTTTCATTAAGTATTGACTCATCTCCTGTATACTGAAAATATTTATTATGAAAATCACTTAAATATTTGTCATCTGGTGCACTATCAGGCCTTGAATCAAATAGACAACAAGAAGTTAGCATAGATGTGCCAACAAAAAAAAATAATATTTGAGATAAGTGTTTCTTTATGATATCCATAATTGTATTAATTTAAGTAATCAGTATTTACTAATATCTTTCAGCTTTTCAATAGCAACTTTTATGTTTTCATAAAAAGTTGAATCATCAGGTAATACAAACCATGTTGAGTGACCTCGTGATTGAGGATTACCAATACATTCTGCTTGACCATTTTGTTTTTTCGCATCATCCCATTCGGCTTCAGCTATATTCCATCTGATACCTAATTTGGTTTGACCTTCCCACTTAATAAGTGCTAATGAGTAAGCAGGATCATCTGCACCATCATAAAGCACCTCGATAACTTCAACTTTTCCTTTAGGAGAAGATATCAATTTTGGATTCTTGTAAATATATGCCATAAATAATTTCAGTTTCCGGCAAATTTAATATTTTTTTTATCTTCTATATATATACGTATGTATGTAAAATAGATACATCATGGTTAATTTATGTTATTTATAATAAATATATGTGCATTTATCGTTTTATTGTAAATTTTCTTGCTTATATATATATTTTTTAAATATATTTGCTTGCGTTAAACAATAAATATATTGATATAGGTAATTAAAATGTCAGAAAATTCAGATGAACCTCCGGTCAATAAGCAAGAAAAAGCTATTCATCATTTTTATATGGTGAATAAGTTATCAATATGCTTATGTTTTAGACTATTTCAAAATTCAGTTTATTGTTTGGCTATGTTTTACTCTATTCATAGCCATTATTGTTTGTTTAAAGAATAACATATAACACTTTAATCATTCATTCTTCAAACTTCAATAAAAAATATAAACTGATAAACTATGTTACTTATTTTATTTTATTTATTTGGGGCACTATCCCTTTCATTTTTATGCTCAGTATTAGAAGCTGTACTTCTTTCAACACCAATTTCATACATAACAATGAAAGAAAAAGAAGGAAATAAGACAGCAATAAGACTAAAAGATTACAAATCAAATATAGACAAACCTGTAGCAGCAATCCTTTCACTAAACACAATAGCTCATACAATAGGTGCAGCAGGAGTTGGTTCTGAATCAGTTAAGGTTTTTGGACAAGAATATTTTGGTATCATATCTGCTATTCTTACATTACTAATACTAGTACTTTCGGAAATAATACCAAAAACGATAGGAGCTACATACTGGAGAAGTTTATGTATTCCATCAACTAAAATAATACATATTCTTGTATTAGTAACTTACCCTTTGGTTATATTATCAGAAATCATAACAAAGATTTTCTCTTCAAAAGAGCATCAAGTATCAATAAGTCGAGAAGAAGTATCTGCAATGGTAAATGTAGGAACTGAAGAAGGAGTATTCAAGGCAAAAGAGAGTTCTATTATTCAGAATTTTCTTAAACTAGAAAAAATAATAGCTAAAGAAATAATGACACCCAGCCTTGTAGTTGCAATTGCTCATGAAAACATGACAACGAAAGAATTATTTGAGAATAAAAAATACAATAATTATTCAAGAATTCCATTATATAATGAAAATGCTGAAATTATAACTGGGTATATATTAAGATCTTCTGTATTATCAAAAATATCCGAAGACAATTTTTCAGAACCTCTTAAAAACTTAATTAGGCCTATCCTTTACTTTAATGAAAATGATTCTGTCTCATATATCTGGGAGAAACTCATTGAAAATAAAGAACATATATCTGTAATTCAAGATGACTATGGTTGCATGAGAGGTATAGTAACAATGGAAGACGTCATTGAAACCATGTTAGGAGTAGAAATTGTTGATGAAAACGATAAAGCAATCGACATGCAAGAATTTGCAAAAAAAACAAGTGAAAATTACAGAAAAACAGCAAGAATTATAAAAGGAGAAAAGTAATCTAATTCTTACTTAGTTAATCACATAACATGATTAAAAGGAGGTAGTATCTATTTAGAACTACCTCTTTTTTATAAGTTCATTTTCTTGCGAAAAAATCTCTTTTTCAGCCTCTGCCATGTCTGCCAGTTTTAATATATGTGAATTCTGTTTCTGATAAGCCTTGACATCTTCAATTACATTATGGAAGTCATACAGAAACTTTATTGATCAACATATCTTCTGTAAATTTCAATAGCTGCTTCCTACACTTCTTCAGTACAAGTATCATCACCCTGAAATATAATAACCAGCATTTTATAAATGATGGATTTTCTTAAAAGAGCAAATTAATCTTTCAATTAAAAACTCTACAATTCATGTTATTTATCGGTTTCTTTGACAGGTGTATAATCAATTGAGGATTCTTCATCTGTAGCTTCCAACTTGAAGATAACAGGTCGTAGACCATCATTACAGCTGCATATAGCCATACCTGGTTTCTTTATCCAGTCTCCAAAATAGAAAATTTCCTTTGAAGCGCCATGAGCCAAAGCAAATACATACTGATAAATTGCTTTCCATGCTTCATCACAAAAACCTTCCGGTTTTGCATAATCAGCGTAAAACACCTGTCCTTCTTTCAACATCGGGCATTTGGTCAACCCCTCTACTCCGTATTCTTTGGCCAGATCCTCTATCATAGTTTTTCTTAATACAGTTATCTTTACTTTTCTCATAATGATATTCTTTTAGTTGATACGTACTATTAAAGTCTTTATATTTTTGATTCTGTTACAGATTCAAAAATTGCATAGAATAATTTAGTTGTGTAATTTTATCCTAACCATACCCACTCTACAGATAGTTGTGATACAGATATATGGATAGTTGTGCAAAAGCGTCCCTATTAAACATTTTTCAATTTACTTATAGAAGCGACAAACTCTTTGGCAGGTTTGAATGCAGGTATATCATGTTCCGGCACAATTAATGTAGTGTTTCTGGAAATATTGCGAGCGGTTTTCTCTGCCCTATGCTTCAGGATAAAGCTGCCGAAGCCTCTTAGAAAGACAGGTTCCTGATTTGCCAATGAAGATTTTACTTCAGACATGAATGCCTCTACTACTGTTAATGCTGTTGCGTAATCAATGCCAGTAGAATAAGATATTTGTTTAACCAATTCAGATTTTGTCATATAGCTATTTATAAAGGTTTATAATAAATGCATTAAAATGGGCACAAAGATAATAATTAGGAAGCATCAGATTTCAATAATGACAATTTTAAAGAGCCATCACACAACAAATCATAGTATAAGTAAAGCAACGGTTTTAAATAAGAACGGATAGCCGGAACCTGCAAATATATTTTCTTATTTACCATAACACACGAAAGCTTTTCATAACCGTTAGGGATATGCTTATTAAGCTGTGAGATAAAATTAATAATCTTTTGAGGAGTAGGCCAGTTCAAGAACTGAATGGTCACATTCATATCATCATAACAAACAGATAATTTATAAGAAAGATCTTGTGATGTAACGAAAGAAGAAATAAAAAGCAGAGCCTCTAAATAATTGCTACCAGCCATTACTATTATATCTCTTTCACAAGAAATTTTAGACAAAACATAATCAATCAGTAAAGTTGAAGATGAAGCAAGTAAATATCCTGTTGAGTCTGGATCACCGGATTTATCCAGACCAAAGAAAAAGACAGGATTCCAGCAGATATATACAGAACCAGACTTATCTGTGCGTATTGAAGCCAGGCACTGATTATCGTCAAACAAAAGTCTTGTAGTTCCCTTAACGGGATCAAATTGAAAAAGGTTGCGATAGGCATCCAGCCCTGATTTATCCTGATGTATAGATTTGAGCAAATAGCCATGCAGTCCAGATACATGTTTTAGTTTCACATTTGTTTCTTTTGCCGAAACATCAAACAAATAATCTATTATTTGTTGTCTGCTGCAACGAACAGGCAGGGAAAACTCTTCGCAATCTTCCAATTCTTCTAAATTAACCTTCAGTAATTCAGCCAGCATAATAACCGAAATATCCGTAAAACCGTATAATTCCATACAGCAAATTACGTTATTTTCATTACAGTAAATGACATAACCCCTATTGCTGATTCTATAAAGGCGAAAAAAATCACCATACTCTACTGCAGTACATTCTTTTAAAAGCGACTGGAAATTCATATTTGATATTTTTAAAGTGACAAATCATTATTTTTATGTTTCTTTTTCCGTTTCAAAGGCGGAAGATCATCTTCTCTATTTTTCCTGCTACCACCGGTAATATCAATATCCGGTATAAAAGGAAGAGCAGAATGTGACATATATTCATTATCGCGTTCTAAAGACTCTCGCCACTCCCCTACTCTGTGAATCGTGTTGTCATGCAACAACGGTTCATTGGAGAAATGACTCTGAATATTAGCATAGATAAATTTGCGAGATATATCGGAAGCCTTAAATTCAAATGGAATATCTGTATCCATGACGGAATAAGTAAGTCCATATATACCTTTACTATTCACATGTTCCTTTATACCTATACCAGATTCTTTCAATAAACGCTTAAATTCATCATAAGAATCTGATTTATCCAATATCAGATTCAGTTTATTGAACAAGTAATGTTTCTGTTCATCGTATGACATTGACTTTGCATCAAAGTTCATATATCCATATCTGAATTTCTGAGGCAAGGATGTATCCTTAATATAAAATGAATCTTCGGACAGACCATAAACATAATAGGACTTGTCTTTCTTACTTGTCAGACGCATATACACTCCTTCCTTCTGCAAATTGGCCCTGAACTCCTGAAAGGTGGTACTTGAAGCAAAAGCTTTATCAAGTCTGGATAAAAGATCATCCTTATATAAAGGTTTCAGGAAGCCACCTTTTTTAAGGATAGAAAGAATTGAATCATATTCATGATTGCCAAGAACTGACATCCATTCTTCATTGCTCAGCTTTGATTTTTGTAATCTGTCGCCAAGCAGTTCAGCTGCACCTGAAGAAGATAAAATACTCATCACCCTTTCTTTAACAGCATAATTTCTGAGTGCTTTCTTCAAAGCATTATCAAAATAGTAGCGCTGTCCGGATATTGAGGATAATCGTTCTTTAGTTCTTTCGTTTGCTTTAAGGCTGACAAGATTATATTTCTTTTCAAGTTCCCGTGCTAACTTTTCAGAGCGTTTGTAATCCAAAGAATTTGATACGGATTTACCTTCTGAATCTATGCGACTGTGTAATATATGGACATGAGAGTGTTCCTTGTCTTTATTTAAAATAATGGAGTAACAACAGTTACCATAACCCATCTTCTCCATATATTCCTTAGAGAGATTAATCCAATTAGCCTCAGACAATCTTTCACCTGGAGAAAGATTCAAGGTGATTTCAGAATAAGGTAATTTCACCCTGTCATTAAGCGAAGAGAAAAGAAACATATAATCAGAAAAAGAAGATAAAGAATCACCCGTAGAGTTGAATAATTCTTTTGCTTCACCAGAAGAAATCTTCTCCAACTGATAATCTATTTTTCTGCTTAATGTTGAAATGGATGAAAAAGCCGGTTCAATTTTAGCAATCATTTAAACATGTTTTTTGGTTATTTCAGATACCATATTCAAAAAATCATGCAGTTCCTGAAGATAAAGTTTTATATTATCTTCATGAGGAATCAGATTAATATGTTTAGCAATCTGATTGATATTGTTCCCTATTCTCTTTAATTCTATAACGGTCTGAATATCGGTTTTAGTAACAGCAGAACCTTTAAATGCCATATTTCGCAAATAAGAAGATATACTCATATCATGTTCATTAGCCAAAGAAACAAGCATCTCTTTTTCCTTTTCTGTCAATCTCAATATAAAAGATTCGGTACGTTTTTCGTTCATAATACTAACCATAAATGTGTGAGTAAAACGAGCAGAATACATCAACTCGGTTGATGCAAGGCGTTTTTGTATATACAAAAACATACCTTGCGTGTACTAAAGTAATCAAGATAATTATGATAAGCAATAAACCCTGGATATTTTATTGATTTAATTAACCTGGATTAAAAAAACAAGGACGTAATAAGTAATTATGTAACAAACGTAAATATATAACAGAATAACATATGTTACATATATACAATATTACATACGTTTATTAGTTACATCATCACTTTATATCATTAGTAACAATGTAATATTATAACATTGTTACATTATTACTTTATTACTTACTTAATTTATAACATATTTTCTTACGTTGTTAATATCGTAATATAGTAAATATGTTATTTATTAATATCTTACGTTAGGAATAAATATCTTACTTTTTCAAGTAATAAATAATGTGATTTCTTGCATAAGTAATTTATAAAGTATATATTTGCAAAAGAACATAATTAAATAGCATATGGGAAAAAAATTACCTGGTATTACTTTAGCTTTTGAGAACCCCAAAGGTGGGGTAGGAAAGTCAACCCTTACTGCGTTATTTGCCGGTTACGTACACTCAATGGGCGAGGATGGCATTAATATTGGGGTTGTAGATATAGACGACATGCAGAATACAATGGGAAGGCTACGTCAGTCAGAAAGTGATGAAAGCAATAACCTGAAGGAAGAATATGAAGTGATGAATATATCTTCTTCAGAGTTTATCAATCAGCTTGATATGCTGAAGGAAAGTTTTGATGTCATATTAGTAGATTTCCCGGGTAATCTTAAGCAAAACGGAGTAGTAGAGGCTTTGCATTTCATAGACATCGTAATCATGCCTTTTGAACCAAACAATACGGATTTAAGCGCAACACTATATTTCTACGATAATGTGTATAAAAATATAATAAAGGCAAGAAAAGAAAATGGCTTAAAGACAACTGTAAGAGGTGTAATGAATAGGGTAATGACGAATGTCATTGAGTTCAAAGAGTTAGTCAGTAAAAAGGAAAACCTTCCTTTCCAGCTCATGGAAAGCTTTATAAAAGATTCAAGAGTAGATTATCAGAGGAACTTGTCAACGTTGAGCAGTAATTACCATCATCCGTGTGACCAGTTTTGTGAGGAAGTTATAGAATTAATCAGCAAACATATAGAGGAGGAGTAACATGGGAAATAAAACAACTTCAATCGGCATGAGCAAGCTCTTGGCTAATGCATCCAAGATGGAAAAGGAAATAAAGGAAACAGAAAACGTGGCTCCTACAATAACTGTGGAAGCAGAGCAGACAAAACAGAATGGCGAAGAGCAACCACAGGAAGTAAAAGAAGTTATCAAACCTGAAGAAAACGTACTTTCGGAAAAAAAGAACAAGGACGAACAAGAGGATAAGGAAAAGAACAAGTCTTGCAATCGAAAGGAAGAGTACAGTTTATTATTCCAGGAAAGGAAAATAAAAGAAGTGGAGATGATCCGCATATCAAAAGAAACTCATGCTAAACTGAAGAGACTTGCCAATGTATCTGATGTAAGTATGCACGTATTGGCAACTAATATTCTGGAAATAGCATTTGAAAAATACAATAAAGAAATTCAAGCAGCAGTAAAGAAATATATGAGTTTATAGTATTTTGAATCTGTTACAGAATCAAAAGCCAGGTAATGGGTAAAGCAGGAGTATAAGAATCCTGTTTTACCCGTTTTTTTTAACTTAAACATAATCGCGCATGTCATAGATGAACATATGAGGTAGCATAAACTGATGATTGTATAACCCGGACGCTTTTGCACAACTATTAGTGAAATCAGGGGTAAGTGGGACACTTTTACACAACTGCGGGAAAGTGCCCCTAATTTTTATATCGCTAAAGGAGAATAGTTAATATATGTAAATAATTTAGCATTTAACCCGATAATATTTTTCCGAAAGTATGTTTACACAAGTCGAAGCATTTCTTTATTTAGGTTTTTAGGGTATTATGAATATGTGGGACACTTTTACACATCTGGCAAAAACAGAAAAACCGTAGATACCGCTTGGCGAAAGGCTTTCGGGGAATAAACGCAAAACTAAGAATGGGACACTTTTACACAACTGGCTTCGAAGCCGGGACACTTTTACACATCTGAGAGAAGCAACTGGGACACTTTTACACATCTGTGAGAAGTAATCAGGACACTTTTACACATCTGAGAGAAGCAACTGGGACACTTTTACACATCTGGGAGAAGTAATCGGGACACTTTTACACATCTGGGAAGGCATAAAACCATCATTTTAGGACGGTTTTACACAACTAATGGAAATACTTTGAATAAAAGCCAGGTAAAAACTTTATGTTAATTTTTGTAACTGCCCCTTTTGTGGCATAATTTTTATTGTACGAATAGAAAAGAGCAACTGGGACACTTTTACACATCTGGACGAATGATTTATTTCATTATTAGCTATTTAGTGTATAAATAATACACTAAATGAATAGAAAATCGCTATATTTGCAAACAAACGGTAAAATTATGGTTGAAACAGAACAATACAAAGAACTCAGCAGGGTACCACGAACACTAAGCGAACCCAATAATGGTGCTAGTCTTGATTTATTAATTGAATCAGGAGGAACAATCATGCATGATATCATAATTTTTGCCGCTAACACGCAAATGAAGGATCTGTTCGGCGACATGTGGTTTTCAATTGAAGACTTCTGCACGGTTATGGGGTATGACAGGACAAAACTCCAGCGCAAGTTGACCGAAGAACAGAAAGCAAAAACATTTGGCCAGTTAACGCCTATTTATAAAACTGAATATGAGGGTGAGCAGATAGAACATCCTATAGAGACATTTTTTGAGTCTGCCTTATTCAGTTTAGGTAAGAATACACTCAGTGTTGGCTATACTGTAAATGGAGTAACTAAATTCAAATTTATCCCTATTTTAGAAAGCTTCGACATCAAGGACAATTTCGGAACAAAGAAAAGGACAAAACGATTGTATAAGGTAAATCTTAGCAAAGATTTGAAGAATATGATGTTCACCGGATATAATCTGATAGACCTTAAGGACTATAGATGTCTGCCAAACAAAAGGGCATACAGGAAATTCTATCTGAATCTGTCCAAAATGATTTTACTTATAAAACATAAGATACAACAAGGTCAGGAACCAGAGTTTACATTGACAGTAGATGAATTGGCCAAGCACTTCGATATAAACATAGCAAACAACCATGACCGCAAGAAAAAAGTAATTGCAACATTAAATGCAATAAACAAGAATCTGACACAAACAAAATTCGAATACGAATTTGTGAAAAAGGAAAATGAAAAGTGGGCCTATAGCGTAAAATTCAGATTTTCAGAAGAAACCCTCAAATATTTTGATGAAAAAGCAAAAGCAATAATTACCGCAAAATATTATGAAGGGCTCAAAGATGCCTTCTTAAGAAAAAAAGGCGTACAAGTATATGAGACCTATAAATATAAAGATTGTTTCATATTCGGCAGCGGAAGCTTTAATGAGGAATTTACTGAGTGGGCATACAGCGATGCTGATATGGAATTAAAAAACGAGATATATAGAAATATATATATCCACGTTTTGAAGATGCCACCAAAAGAAAATTGTATTGTAAATATGGCAGATATTAGGCCATTTTAGGCAATAAATGAATATTTTTTAATAACTTTGCAACGGATTTCTATGTAAAAGTGGAAATCCGTTTTTTTACATACGTACAGCTGCCAAACGGAAGAGTGGTGTCAGAAGTTAAACTATAAAGCAGCTGCGAACCCGTACCGAATAATACGGCGCGGGGAAGCAGTGCTTTATAAGGGCGACACCACTCCCGCGTTTGGCACGGCGGAACCGTGCCATTATATATATTTATGGCACCTAGACAAATAACTAAACTCATTGAAGAAACCATCGAGAAGATGGAACTTCAAGAACACATCCGTTTTACGCAAGAAGAAAAAATCTATTTTGAGGAAAATTTTGAACCTTTTCATTTGAAAAAGGGACATTATCTGATTACCAAAGATGAATTGGTTGAGCATTTCTACTATTTGGAAGAAGGAATCCTGAACATCTGCTTTCCTGACACAAAGGGTGGCTTTGTTAATGCACGATTTATAGATGACAGGGCATTCATAAACCCTTTTTTCCTGCATAATCCGGAACACAAAGCCTGTTACAGTATCAAAGCCAATACAAACTGTAAGGTATGGCGAATGAAAAAGCACAAGGCTTATGAGATGTTCGGAGAATCTTTCAATTTCTGTAAGCTGGCTATTTTCCACCTTGAAAAATCTCTTATGCACAGAATAGAAAGAGAAGAAGGAATACACTGCATGACTGCCGACCAAAGGTATGAAAAGGTATTAAATAAAGAAAAATGGCTTTTTAAACATGTTCCGTTAAAGGAAATAGCAAGGTACATCGGAATAACACCACAAGCTCTCAGTAAAGCCAGAAAAAAGATCTTCAGATAGCTTACAAAAGGACAGGATACTTTTACACAACTAGTATCCTGTCTTTTTTTTGTGCTTGCCATTATATGTTTTACATCATAACAAAAAATGAAACTAGATTAATAAAACAGCATATTGCGGAAATTAAAATGTCTTTTTATTTGCGGTTTTGCATATTATCTATATGTTTGGACAGAATCAATTGAATTTCCTGACATAATGAGCAGGATTTGATACAATTACTAGATTAGGATATGATAAAACATAAAAATAATAAACTGGATAATATTAACTTTAAAAATAGAAAGCACTATGTACAGCAACATGAAAATCGTAATACTGATTCTCCTCCTGTTTACTGGAGGCAGTGTGATTAAAGCACAGAGACACTACAAGAGGATTTCAGCTTTAGAAGGTAGTTATGGTACCAATATATTTGGGAAAGCTGATAACATGGCAAATATATCATTCTCAAAATACATTGACAGAACATCCTACTGGAAAGCCGGATTGAATTATTTTGAAAAGAGTTTCGATTATTCAGTCAATACTGAAGCAACCCAGCCTTTAGGCATAATGCCGGTAATGCAGAACCAACAAAGGGAAGAAACAGCCCGGAACTGGTTTGTTAACGGCAGTTATAACCGAACAATAGCCAGTAACCTTAAATCAATCTACTGGAATATAGGTATAGGATGTTTTCTGGGCACAGAATACACCAGACATCCATCAAAAGAGTATCAATTTATCGTAGGTCCGGAAATAGGGACTGAAATAGAACTTTTCATATTGCCAAAGCTCGCATTCACCGTCGGAATAAAAGAAATGTGGAGTCCGTTGTCTGTAAAGAACTGGAACACCGTATGGAATGCGGGATTGAAGATTCTCCTTTATAAATAAAAATCATGTTACTTATTGTCTTATTGCAAGCCAGTACAGATGTATCCGGCCTGATATCGTTGTACCGTGAAGTAGGTGCAATGCTGGTTGGTATTGGCTTTATTTGTGCAGGATTATCTGTACTTAAAAAGCTGATAACCAATCATGAAAAAACAAAGGAAGCTATTATTACCTATGTAGTAGCGTTGGTTGTCTGGCTATTAATATGGTCGTTGATATGAGCATAGCAGATGTTATTATACTTATTGTCATCTCTCTTGGTATCTATCATTTTCTGACTAAAAGAAAAGTCCCGAAAGACGGGCGAAATAATGAAAAGAAACAAGAACCTGGAGTAGAGAAAGACAAAAGGGAAAATATACAGGAAAAAGCGCCGGTCATCAGGGTAATCTTTCAAGTTGAGAACACCGAGGAAGATGACCTTGCCAAGGAAATAGCGGACATGTTCTTAGATGGGAGAACTTACTATTACAGTGGGAAAAAGCCGGAAGAAACAAAAGAAAAAACGGAAGACACTGAAATGGAAAAGTTCGTAAGGTTTGAAGATGTACAATGGAATTTAATTAAAACAATACAAGTATAAACTTTAAAATTGAAGAATTATGGAAGTACTAAAGCAATTAAGAAAGAGATTTGAGAACGTAAACAACAGTGTAAGCAGGTGGGCAGTAGGTCTTATGTTTCTGTTCATGGTGGCAGCTCCGATTGAATTAGAAGCACAGAGCGGCCTTAAGATAAGCAGTCTTTCGGAAGTAACGGACACAGCCAAGGAAGGTGCTGACACAATCCTTGATGTCGCAAAATACATTCTCGCAGCCGTTTTGGGTATCGCACTGGTGTTCGTGATTTATTCTCTTGCAACAAATAATCCACATGCCAAAGAATACCTGTTAGGATGGATCATTGCAGTTGTAGTGATTATGGTTGCCTTCCTGATTATCTGAGCCATGAGAACCATGAGGAAAATAAACAAGCCAATCAAGTTTTTCGGCTTGTCATCCGGGCAATTCGGAATATTCATGCTTATAGTAGCCATCACGATTATCGTCTGCATATTCAAGCAGCTGCATCCGCTGGTCATAACGCTTCTACTCAGCGGAATAGTATTTCTGTCAGGGCTACTGTTCAATACCTTGAAAAAGGAACATAAGGCTGGAAATCCGGATTTTCTCACAGGTTTGAGTGTACGGAGCGCAACTCCCAGAAAAATAGTAGATAAAAAAAAGATTTTCAATTTCATTCTAAACTGAACAGCCAATGGTCACACTTATCATCCTAACAGCCGTTGTCATTTGTTTGTTGGCTCTTCTCATTGCAATATTGTATATGCGCAATGAAGAAGTGCAAGTAACAGACAAGGCCACAGATCTGGCAGACATATTGCCTATACAGACCATCACCCAGGATGCAATCATCAATGGGAACGGTGACATCACAGTAGGGTACAGAATGCTTCTTCCTGAAGTGTTCACACTTTCGGAAAAAGAAGCTGAATATATCCATGAGAGACTTGAAGCTCTCTTGAAGATGCTTCCGGCCGGAACTGTCATCCATCAGCAGATTTTTTATTATACCGGAGAGTATAACAATCAGGAATATTCAAACAACGCTCTGATAGCAGAGAACAACCGGCATTTTGACGGCAAGGAGATTCTGAACAGTTATACTAATCTGTATCTTACATTTACCAATGGGAAAAAGAACGGCAAAATAAGAAAAAGTGCGACCAACACATCACTGTTAAGAAGATTACATTACCCGTTTAAGCAGCCATATAGGGATTATGAGAGACGAATGACAGAGATGGAAGCATCGCTTCTTAATTTTGAGAATGGTCTGGCATCTATCCAGCAATTCGAAATCAGGAAGATGAACAGCAAAGAGTTGAACAATGCTGTTTATGATTACATCAATCTATCTTATGATACACCTGTAGAAGATGCAACGGAAAAGGTTGTGAATCCGATGGCCATCACACAGAACGGTGAAATGAAAATCGGCCAGCAGTATGTATCGATGTTATCACTGACAATCGAGGGGGAGCATCTGCATGAACTCTCAGTTCCTCACACCGGTAAAGCACGTTCATACGGTGGAAACATTGAAATACCGGACAGTATCAAGAGCAAGTGCTCGATGTTATACCCCGTAGGTCTCGGATTGCCTTTTAATCATATCGTCAATGTGGTCATCGAGATAACAGATCCTGATGCGACAGTAACAGCAATAGGAGCGGAGAAGGATGCCTTGAACTACATCACCAACTTTTATCCCCCTGCAGCAGAAAAGCAGAAGGAGCAAAGATTGTTCTGTGAAGAGATTACGAAATTTGACTATCAGACCGCTTACACTTCGTTCAATGTCATTCTCAATGATACGGACAAGACTTCACTGATGCGTAAGATAGCCCTTGTACAGCAAGGATTCTCCTTCATGAACCAAAGCAGCTGTTATGTTGAAAATGCGGAATTGTGTAACCTTTTCTTTACAAACATACCCGGTAACGCCAGGGCAAATTACAGAGGTTTCATCAATACAACCAAACAGGCAATCTGCTATCTGCAAAAAGAAGGTATGTATGTTTCAGATACGAAAGGGCACATATACAATGACCGTTTCGGAACACCGGTCAAGATAAATCTTTGGGATTATCCGACATTGAATAACAAGAACAGGATAGTTATCGGGCCGTCAGGTTCAGGAAAATCTTTCTGGCTTAACAATTACATTCTGCAAAGCTATGAGCTGGGTAGAGACATCATGATCATCGACATCGGTGGTTCATACCGTTCTATGATAGCATTGAATGGAGGGAAATATTTTGATTCTACAGAACAGAAGAAATTTGCCTTCAATCCATTTCTGTGTGACCGTGACAAGAACGGTAAGTATCTCTATATCGACACAACGGACGCAGAATCAGCGGATGACCAGATAAAGACTATCGTAGCCATAATAAGCTATATCTGGAAAGCAAGGGAACAGATGATGCCGGCTGAGACGGCGATTCTTAGAAAATCCATCATCGGCTTTTATGACTATGTAAACAATTCATCAGTAGGTCAGAATAATGAAAGAATCTTTCCTGATATGAAAGCATATAGAAAATATCTTCAGGAAGTATTCAAAAAAAGAATGAGTGATTTTGAAAAGCAGAAATTCGAGATTGAAGAGCTTATTCTTCTGCTGGAACCATATACAGACGGTGAACTCAGTTTCCTGCTCAACGCAAAGGAAAACGTGGATATTGTTCATGACAAGCTTATAGCATTTGACATGGAAGATGCGTCAAAAAAGGAATACTTTCCGCTTGTGGCCATCATTACCCTTCAGATGATTGTCGATAAGATTAAGAAACGACAGGGAATGATGAAGGAACTGATTATCGATGAAGCCCTGGATTTCCTTCAGGATGAAAAGTTCGGAGACTTCATAGCCTATCTGTACCGTACATTCAGAAAGAAAGAGGGAAGCATCACTCTGGCAGCACAGAATATCCTTTTCCTGAAGAACATGCCTTCAGGAATAAAGGATTCAATTATCATCAACTGTGCTACAAAGATAATCCTGGATCACTCGGAGCACCGCCAGAACCTGCCGGAAATCCAGTCCGTCTTGTCCATCAATGACGAAGAAATCTATATGATAGAGTCATTGCAAAGGACAGACCGCTGGAGAGAGTTCTTCATCAAGATGTCCAATGATGCATTCATTTTCAGAAATGAGGTATCAGATTTTGCAGCGGTAGCATTTGACTCAAAACAATCAACCGTAGTCAGGATTAAGCAATTATTCAAAGAAACAGGCTCGACCTATACGGCCATAAACTTATATCTGGAAGAAAGGAGAAAGCAATATGGATGATGCAACAGCAGGATTAACGGACTTGTTAAACTACAGCACTGACATGAACACGAGCATGAACAGTGTAGCACCCAGTATAGCAGCAGCATTATTAGGCATAGCCCTCATCTTTGTGGTTTGGGCTTTGGCCACAAAAAAGCAAAATGCACGTACATACCTGATAGCTTGGGTAGTATGCGTAATATTTACTATCACATTTATCATTTAAGCTTATGAAGAAATTATTTGGAATAATCATAATCACGACAGCCATGCTGTTTATAGGTGCAGGGAAGGCAGAAGCACAGTGGGTTGTGCATGATCCGGGACATACCTTCCTTAATTCAACAGAGTGGTACACCAACGTAAAGAAATGGATAGAGCAGATAAAGGAGATGGAAGCAGCCCAGAAATTAAGGGAAGGTTTACAGAACATAGACAGAATGAAGGAACTGAAATCTCTGAAAGAGCTTGCTGATCTGTTGGATGACGTTGCCTGTCTTAGTCAGGACTACAGCTTTTATATGAATGTAGGTTCCAACTACCACTGTTTGAAGTTTCTTAATTTTCAAAGAGTAACAGTCAATCTCAGCGTCAGCACCGACCTTCTGATGAAGGTAGCAACGGTAACAAGTTATTTCTCGATGAACTCAGAAGGAAGAATCTCCTTTATCGAACAGGTAAAGGAGTCTGTTGAAAAGGCAGCAGATGAAATGAGAGAGTTTAACGAAACAGTCAGAAGTACAGTCATTTATAAATCGATGAAAGGACACAACCGGAAGACCTATTATCAAGGTCGCCTTTCAGCCTATACAAGATATACCAACTAAGCCTATGAACCAGGACAATTTTTTGTGGGGACTCCAAATAACAGACGGCCTCACTATGGAATTAGTTTCAAAGATGACAGTTATAGCATTTGGAGTTGCAGTCATCTGTTTTATATGCAATCTGGCTTATAATTATCTGTATCACGGAGCCAGTCAGTTGTTGACATCAAATGAAGACAAGTTTCCGGACATGATGGAAATCGGCCGCTGTCTGGTACTGTTTTTCTGTCTGACAATGTATAAGCCAATCGCACAGACCATTGTAGGAACAATGGAAGTCATAAACGAAGCTACATCGCTATCTTCAGAAAGAGCCAATGAATTTGCCCAATTTATGGCCAAGGCAAGCAACGAGCAGGGCGAGATGATTGCGGAATATGAGACCAATTCCCTTGAAGCGGAAGTGGCAGCCGGAGAGGACACAACAGGAGCCATGCAGCATGAGCTTGATAAAAAAGCGGAAGAGGATGAGACAACAGGATTAAGAGCCAGTATAGAGAAACTTGTCAATATCCTTAATCCGGCAAACCTTGTAGCACTTGTATTACACGCTGCGGCAGCCTTGGTTGTAGGTATCATACAAATCATCATCCTGGGTTTAGGTGTAGTTATTGTAAAGATACTGGTTATACTCGGCCCGTTTGTCTTCGCGTTCAGTATGCTTCCGGTATTTCAGAAACAGCTATCCATCTGGTTCGGTACTCTCTGTTCATCCTGTATGGTGTTCACTGTGATAAACATACTCAATCAGATTATGTGGCAGACATTAAAAGCACTATGCGAATCACCGGCCGACATGGTTGATATGGCAACACAACAGTTGCAATATCTGGGCATGGATCTGGCTCTAATCGGCGCATATTGCAGCTGTTTCTGGCTGTCGTCAAAGATTGTCGGACACAGTGATGCCGGCAAGGTTATCTCAAAGGTTATGTCGATAGCAACGACAGCAGCCACCATAGCCCTGCTTGGTGGAGCTGGAGCAGCAGCCAAAGCAACAAATGTAGGAGCTGCGGCATCAATTGGAGAAAGTATAATCGATGATAAAAAATAGCGGATATGGACTTGATGAAATTTAAAGGTGTAGACAATGCCGTAAAGATGACTATAAGACTTTCGATAGGCTACTGTGTCGTTCTTACGATAGCTTTTATTACATGTATCATCTATCAGACGATGAAGCTGGAAAAAGCTTACAGCCAGGCATTGGTCATAGACAAGAATGGGGAAGTATATGAGGCAAGTGGTATGCCGGCATCAAATATGAGAAGGTTCGAATACATCAATCATGTCAAGACCTTTGTCGGAAAATGGTATGCCTTTGACGAAAATACCTATGAGAAAAATATCACAAGTGCCCTGAATCTCATTGGGAACAAGGGGAAAGAGCTGTTGAACGAATACAATGATGTGAATATGCTCAATTCACTGGTACAGAAGAACATCAGATACGGAGTATCAATTGACGAAATAGTCATTGATATGGGAACTATCCCTGTAACAGGGAAAATACTTTTCACACAGACGGGATATAGGGCCAGAGGAAAGATTTCAAGAAAGGTAGAAGCAGAGTTCTCCATCTACGATGTATCAAGAAGTGAGGAAAATGCACACGGAGCCAAGATAGAGGACTGGATCGTGCATTATTCGGCACCAATTGAAGACAACCAGGAAGAATATAATAATACCCAACCAGAAAAATCTGACGAACATGAAAACTAATAATTTTTTAAAAGACAAAAACAAGCTTCTGATGATTATACCCATCGTATTAGGTGGTCTATTTCTCTACGTGTTTTTTGTTCACGACACATCATCAAAGGAAGTTGCGGAAAATGAAAAAGAAAGGCAAAGTGTATTGCTGGAGCCGGATTCGGAAGCAAAGGACAAAGCTCTCAATAAGATTGAAGCCTATAAACAGGATGAAAGAGAAGAGAAGGAGAAACAAAGAATCATGGATGAATCACAGGTAAGAGGTTCGGATTTCTACTTCGACCTTCAGAACAGAAATGAAAAATATGACCAGGCAACACTGGAGAAAATACGGAAAATGAGAAGAGATCCATACTCTGATGTAATGGGTGAATATGGCAGCAGCGACAGCCACCTCTCGGAACAGCTGGAAAAGCAGCTTGCAAGCATTGAGGATGAAGAAGAGTTGAAGGAGATTATAAGGGAAGCAAGGAAAAATGCTGAAATCCGAAAGGAACTGGAGCAGAACAATGTCTATAGACAAAAGATATATAAAAGGATTATAGGTTATGATCAGGAAAAGAAAAAAGCCGAAAATCCCACTAAGCCCAAACCAGGCAGTGCAATGGACAGCCTTGTAAGCAACCAGCCTATATATATAGCCGAGAATGGCAAAAGGACAAGGAGGCAACAGGCAAGTATGCCAAGCAGCAACACCTTATTCAAGGCCTGCATACATGGAGACCAGACAGTCGTTACCGGCAGTACAGTAAGAATGCGTATGCTGGAAGATGCCGTTGTCTGTGGCATGAAAATACCGGCTAACACACTCTTTTACGGTGTGGCGACATTAGGAGCAAACCGGCTGGAGGTAGTGGTAAACAACCTGAAGGTCGGAAATACGATCAGTCCTGTTTCCTTTGTCATCTTCGACAATGACGCTATGGAAGGGCTGAACCTACCGAACAACATGAAGGCTCAGGCAGCCAAACGTATGCAGCAGGGACTTGTCCAGAATATAGATATGCCTCTTGCCTCTATCGGAACAATGACCAGCGAGATAACCAGTGCAGTAAATGCTACGACTCAGATAGCAAAACAGATATTGAATATGAAACTTTCGCAAGTCAAGGTACATCTGAAGAGCAATTATCAGATGTATATACAGGAAGAGACAAAAGAATCAAAGCTGAAACGGAAAGCTGTTCAGGAAGAATTGCAGAGACTATATGCTGAGCTTGAAGAAAACAAAAATAATCAGCCACATCCTTTGGAAACATTAATTGACAAGCTATGATTTTGAATATCTTGAATTATCTAATTGTTATAGCAACCCTGTTTTTCGGGTACAGAATCTATATATCAAGAAAGCAGGGTAAGAAATTTACAGAAATCAAACCGCTTTTGGTTTCATTTTTCGCCTGTATTGTCTTGTTATGGGCGATAACAGTATTCACCGCATTTTATAATTGAAAGTTATGAAAAGAATCTATATTTTAATTGTTCTATGTGTGGCCGCATTCGGCTTAAAAGCACAGAGTCCCGAACAGGAGAGTATCAAAGCCAAGAACATTTACGTATCATTTGACTTTGTGAAGCATCTGGTATTCCCGGTACAAGTGTCCGATATTGAAGTAGGAGAGAAAGAGCTTATTTCGGCAGAAAGGGTTGAAGAAGCACCCCACGTTGTCAGACTGTGCGCACAGAGTGAAGACTTTGAGAAAGAGACAAATGTAACCGTCGTTTGTATCGACGGCAGTGTCTATACTTACCATGTGAAATATATAGCAAACGGTCTTATCGATCCTTCCCCTAACATCTATGAAGATAACGGTAAATGGGAACACAACGATTATCAGGCGGATGTCAGTGACATGCACATGGCCGAGTTTTTCTTCCCCTCAGACATTATATACGGCACACAAGGTAACGAAATGTCCTTTGCTTTACAGAGCTACAACAATCAGCTGAAGGTTTCAACAGCTAAGGATGCCGTTGAAAATTCGAATCTTTTTGTCATCGACAAGAACATGAATACATACAGTATTGTCATCCGCAGAAACGAGACTTCGGTCTTCACCTACAACTATGATGACAAGCGTGAATATACTGCCCACATCGATGTGAACAGTGAGGTGATGGACAAATGCCTTCAGGAGCTGAGAACAAAGAAAAGGAACATTTACAGTGTTGGCGAGGTAAAAAACAAGTTTGAGCTGTCAATGTCCAACCTGTATGTACATGAAGACTTTATGTTTTTCATCTTTGATTTGAAAAACAAGTCATATATAGACTATGACATTGAATTTGTCAAATGCTTTCAAAGAGACATCAAGAAAAGCAAGAATGCCATACAGCAGGAAACAACCATAGATCCCATTTATACAAAGGATTTTGAAACAAAGATAAAGGGCAAAAGCGCCAACAGGCTTGTTCTGGGATTTAACAAGTTTACAATTCCGGACAACAAAATCTTTGAGATAGAACTGTATGAAAAGGGTGGTGGCCGCCACATGAAACTGGCTGTTGAGAACAAGTATATTATCAGGGCAGAACCTTTATTCGAAAAATGATATGAAACTGAAAGAAGCTTATGAGAACTATTCCTATAATAATATAGGGCAGTTCAGAGCCTTATCGGAAACTCTTGGCTATAAAACAGAATATCATGACGGAAGCTATCTTTTCCACAAGGGGGATGACAGTATCCAATTATCTTTGGATGAAATCAGATCTAAAGCAAAAGAAAACCGGAATGAACAGCGAGCCGAGGAATCAAAAGAAAAGGTTTGTTCGTTCTTTGACAAGAACAAGGCAAATGAGCCTTCATACATCGAAGAACTTAGAAAAAAAGGAATCAGTGTGATTCGGTGGAATGACATAAAGGGCGAGAACAAAGACGGTTTCACCATCATAGACCATAACCGTAAAGTATGCTATACAGGCCAGGAGCTATACGAATATGCACACAACACCGGCAACTTGCTGGACGGTAAAGGAACAAAACTGGAAAAGGGTATAATGTCAGACCTGATGGATATAGGTGAGAAGAAAGGGAAGCTGCGTATGAGTGAGAACGGCATTTCCGTCTTTTACCGCAAGGAAACCCTAACCATTCCGGACAGGATGCTCGGTCACAAGCTTAACAAAACGGAGAAAGAGCGTCTTCTACACGGTGATATTGTTCCTTTAGATACCAAAAGAGGTACAATTATGCTTCAGGTTGACAAGGACTTAAATTCGGTAATCGTGAGATCAAGCAAAGAAATTAAGATACCTAATGTGATAGGCAAGACCGAAGAATATGACGGATATAAGTTAACCAAAGCAGACAAATATCTGCTTGCCAACGGTCATACGTTAGAGAGTAAGCTCATGCACAGCAAGGACGGATATATCCTTGCCGACATATCTCTCACAGATGACAAAAAAGGCATTCAGTTCTCAAACATACAGAGTATTACAGAAGGAAAGGCTCATGAACTGATAAAGGAGATGAGACCTAAACTGGAAGCTGTAAACCCCGTCATAGAAAATAAGGTATCGGCAGATAAAGGGCGAGACATGGACAGCGAGTTTAAGGAAGCGGTCGGTAAAAGGGACTTTGAAACGATTGACAAACTCAGGGAGGACGGTTATAAGCCAAGTGAAGATTACATCAGAGGTGTAGGAAAACAGCTGAATCTGAGTGATAATGAAATGAAGGAAGTTCAGAAGATTTTCCAGGTTAAGCCGGATGAACTGAGCGAACATCAGAAACAGGCTGCCAAGCTCTTAGATGCAGCCTCAGTAGGAAATTTCAGAGTCATTCAGGACATCCAAAAAGCCGGATATCAGATAACACAGAATGATATAAAAGCCATGCGAGAAAATGGCGTACAGGAAAACACCATCATCGCCGTTCAGAAGATATTCGGTCTTGAAAACAAAGGCAAGACTTTGGGTGATGTGAAGTTGGCAAGCAGTCCGAAGCCAGACAATACAAAAGAAATGGCCAGACCAATTGCCAATACCGTAAACAAGATGTTCAACGATTTATAAAAATGCAATTATGGATTACAATGAACTGGTACAGAAAAGACAGGAAGGCGTCATCGATGACCTGGAGTTTCTGCTCGCTCAGAAAGATTTGGCAGAAATATATCTTGAAGACATGAAGTCAAGAGGAGAGAGGCCCAATAATGAGAATGCCGTCAAGTGGCTATGTGAATATGAGAATAACCATTTATACGAACAGTTATGAAAGAAGATTCAGCAGGTGACAAAGCACTGAAACAGTTTGCAGACCTCATGATTCAAAAAATCAAGGAGGTTGAGCATGACTGGAAAAAGCCCTGGTTCTCTCCGGAAGGTGGAGGGGGCTTACCCCAGAACATCGAAGGCAGAGTATATAATGGGATAAACCTCTTCATGCTGTACTTACTTTCGGAAGAAAAGGGTTACAGCACACCATTGTATATGACATTCATGCAAGCTAAGGAAGCCGGAGCCTCAATTATAAAAGGAGAGAAATCGTTCCCCGTAATATACTGGAACTTTTCAGTAAAAGACAAGAACGGGAACAAGATAAGCATAGAAGACTATCGGAATTTATCAGAGGACGAAAAGAGGGAATATAAAGTGACACCTTATATGAAAACCTATAATGTGTTCAATGTCTCTCAAACCAACTATCCGGAAGTCCAACCTGAGAAATGGGAAAAGCTGAAGTCACAGTTTGTTCCACCGGCTCTGAAGGATGAACAAGGCATGTACACCATGCCGTTGCTTGATGCACTTATCAGAGAAAGGCAATGGATATGTCCGATATATCCGAGAGAAAGCGACAGTGCTTATTACAGGCGTGGAGAAGGATGCCATATAATTGTCCCGCTGAAGGGACAGTTTGATACAGGGGAATCCTTTTATTCAACACTGCTGCATGAAATGGCACATTCAACCGGTGAAGTCGGTCATCTGGAAAGAGAAAAAGGAGAGGTTTTCGGAGATTCCAAATACGCCAAGGAAGAACTTATCGCAGAGCTAACTTCTGCTTCATGCGGTAAAACCATGGGTATATCAACCTGTATCAGGGAGGAGAATGCGATGTATCTGAAGAGCTGGCTGTCGGCATTGAGTCAAGATCCGAAATTCATATACACCATTCTTTCCGATGTGGCCAAGGCAAGTGCCATGATACAGGAGAAGGTTTACGGAATGGAACCTAAACTGAGCAATGATGAAAAATTCTTACTGGCGGCAAGCCAGGGTGATGAAGATAAGTTGAAAGAGTTGAAAGAAGCCGGCTATAACCCTTCGTTGCTTATGATAGACAGGCTAAATGTCAATGTAAGCAACAATGAAGGGAAAGAGGCAGTAAGCAAGGTGTTTGGAATAGATTTCGATACTAACAAAACAGCAGAAATGAGCAAGGAAATGGTCAAGCCTGCTGAAATAACAATGAATATTTAACCCCTAAATCGAAGAATTATGTTTACAGGACAATTAATCGGTTATGTAGGTGCAGACGCACGTTCAAACAAGAGTGGTAAAGGATTTTATTTCCCTGTTTCATCAAAGTTTAAAGGAGTTGGAGACACAGAAGACAAGACTCTTTGGATAACTTGCTTTGTAAACTTTGACACAAAAATCATGGAATATATCAAAAAGGGTACTCAGGTATATGTGACTGGAGATATATTTATTGATGTATTCAAGAAAGAGGACGGAAACTGCATACCGTCTGTCACTATGAATGTAAGCCGTGTAGAACTGCTCGGCAAGAGTGAGAAGAAAGAAGAGACTAACGCATAAAGATTGAACTATGGAAAAAGAAAAGAAAGACCTGTCATTCATCCTTATACTGCTATCTACTCTGATAGGTATAGCTGTATTATTCCAGTGGGCTATAGTAAACGGTTTGTATGTTCCGGTCAGGAATCAGGCCATGTGGGAAAAACTGCTAGTAAAGGGAATCATGTTCCGTTTCCTGTATGTGATACTCATCGCCGGATTAGCTTTTCTTTTTCCATATAAGAAACCTGATGATGAAAGTAAAAAATGGTTTTACACAAGTCTGACCTTAATGACGGCCACTATACTTGTGGTTGGTTTCAGTGAGTTGTCAAACTGGTATAATCTATTCGTATTCCCGGTGATATTTGTAGCCTACACATTGTTAATCATCAAGACAATGCCTTACTTCTTCAGGAGACATGTCAAGTCAGATGAAAGTATATTCGGTCTGAGTAATGTGGAATCACCCTTTTATTTCAGATTTGAGACAGCAAATGGGCCACTTACCATCCACAAGCCACAGCAGAATATATATATTGACGGAGGTCCGGGTTCAGGTAAATCAGAAAGCTGGATAAAGGGAATGATTTATCAGTGTGCGGAAAGGAATTATGCCGGGTTCATCTATGACTGGGAGGGTGATCCGACAAAAGATAACTCACCAATACTTTCAAGAATAGCTTACGGAAGTATCGAATACTTCAGGAAGCAGGGCAGAGAGGTACCTAATTTTGCCTACATAAACTTTATAGACATGTCAAGAACCGTCAGGGTTAATGTATTGTCGCCCAAATATATGTCAAAAGGTAATGAGTCATTATTCATCAGGAACATTATTATGACACTGATGAAAAACCTGGAAGCAAGCTGGAAAGAAAAAACTGACTTTTGGGCGAACAATGCAATAAATTATGTATATTCGATAGCTTATAAATGCTTCAAGGAAAAAGACCTTGGCATCTGTACCCTACCGCATGTGATAGCCTTTGCTTTATCAGATAGTAATCTCGTATTTGAATGGCTATCGGAAGATCCGGAAATTGCACTTAACATGTCTTCCATGTTGACTGCATGGAAATTAGGCGCACAGCAGCAGACAGCCGGAGCTGTTTCTTCAGCGCAAACGCCACTTGTGTTACTGAACAACAAGTATATATTTTGGGTGCTGTCTCCGCTGCCTGAAGAAGAGTTCTCACTGGATATAACAAACAAGGAACATCCAACACTTCTATGTGTAGGTAATGCCCCGACAATCAAGGAAGCCGTATCACCGGCCATCAGCTGCATAGGCAGTGTGCTGATGTCTCAAATGAACAATCCGGGAAAAGCAACAAGCGTATTCATGGTTGACGAGTTTCCTACAATCCTTCTGCAAGGTATAGACACATTTATAGGTACAGCACGAAAACACAATGTTTCCACCATACTGGCCGTACAGGACTTCAATCAGGCAGTCAGGGACTATGGAGAAAAGAGTGCCAATATTCTCAAAGCCTCCTGCGGAACACAGGCTTACGGCATGACCGGAAATGAGAAAACAGCCAAAGATATAGAAAGTCTGTTCGGCGAGAAGAAGGAAGCCCAGGAAAGTTACTCTCATCAGGAAAGTGGCGGAGGAAGCCGAACAGAAAGCCTCCAGAAAGAGAAAGTCCTGAAAGCCCGTGAAGTGGCCGGACAGTCAGCAGGACACTTTATCGGAAAGATAGCTGGCGGACAGCCTCCTTTCTTCAATGCACAAATGAACATGTGCCGTTTTGAAGAAAAAGAAATACCACCTTTCTCTCTCCCGGTAAGACTTGATGAAGGTAACGAAAAACTCGAACTGGACATTCTTGAAGAAATCGTGCAACAGAATTATATTAAGATAATAAATGATGTAAACGAGGTCTTGAAAGGCGTTGAAGAAAAAATCAAAAAACGCAATAATCCTGATACTACACACAATCAGAGACAAGAAAGAAATTTTAATTAACTAATAAATTGAATTATCATGAAAAAGTATTTTGCAACATTATTAGCAGCAGTGAGTTTATTGACAGTATCGTGCAGTAAGGATGATGATCCGACAACAGGAAGCAGTGATGCAGGAGTGTATAGAATAACAATTGAGGTCAGTGGAACTGATGCAAAAGGATTTGCACATATAACAAATCTTGACAAGGTTAATATAAGGAACGAGAAAACTGGAGATTCTTCACTATCAATAGATGATGAATTTACGGCAAGTGCAAGTTATATAACAGAAGGAAAGGTTAAGGAAATTGCCGCACAGGGCATGGTACATTCAAACGAAAAAGCAAGTGTAAGAATGAAGGTGACCAAAGATGGGAAAACTGTTTTTGATGAAAGCAAAAGCATAGATCCGGAAACTGGTACCGGTAAAATAGGCGAACTCAGGTTTACAACAATTTCGCAATAAGTCGTAATTTTGTATGATTATTATAGAACTATAAAGTTGTAAAACTGGATAATTTTTAGTATCTTTGTAATACATAAAACACTGATATTCAATAATGAAAGTTGATTTTAACAGACTAAAAACAGAAATTTCCCTCCCAGATTTTCTCCTAAATCTGGGTTGGAAATTTGTGGCCGGTTCTTCTAACAGCTGCCCTAAAATGAGTAATGGTGCACATACCATTGTCATCAAGCGGAATGCACAAAACCAATATACCTATTGGGATGTGCACAGCGACAATGTAAGAGGCAGAACGATTCTCGACATGATGCAGGAACATCTGTTTGAGACAACCGGGAAGCAACCGACATTAAGAGAAGTCGGTGAAATCTTACAAAACTACATAAATACGAACCAGATAATTACTCCGGAAAACAGCAGATACGATGTTGGTAACACGAGCATGAGTACAGACGAACTGACAATGTACCTTAAACAGCTTTTACCTTATAAGGGTAATTATCTACAGAAACGCGGTATCTCAGAAGAAAGTATAGATAGTCCGGTTTTTAAAGATGTCTTTCTAATTAGGGAAGTTAAGAACAAAAACACCACATACAGAAACATCTGTGTAAAGATGTACAATGACAAGGGTGTCCAAGCAATTTCCCAGAGAAATGAAACATTCAAGGGAATCATCGGTGGAAAGTTTGATTGTCTGGCAACAAGTAACCATGACAAAAGCAGACCAATTGATATTTTATACGTAGGAGAATCTATCATAGACTGTATATCTCACTACCAACTATGTCACAAAGACACAAGCTTGAATCTTATTTATGTATCTACAGAAGGTACACTTACCGAAGGACAAATGCAGCTACTTCGTATCATTATCAGTAAGAATGAAGTGAAGTCACTACGGACTATATTCGATAATGACAAGCAGGGTTACAAGTACACGCTATGGCTTGATAATAACCTTAGAGGTATGCAGCATGATGTAGAGCAAATGGATAGTGAGGTATTAAAAAATACAGCTTACCGGGTTCAGAATACTGAGTTTCCACAAAAGAAAGATTGGAATGATGACCTGAAAGCAGCAACTATAGAAAAGGCCGCCGATTAAAGGCGGTCTTTTTTTACATGACAAATTAAGCATTAATTATAGTCAATCAATAAGGATAGTATCTCTGTTGCATAATTTCTCCGACAGGAAATTGTCTCTCAGGCATACTTTCGGAAAAGAAGATAGCTTAATCCACGATTTTGTTAAAGGGTTGAATTTTTTTACCACAAGTTTATCTGATGGTGATATTCGTATTACTTGGAAACCGACTTCGCTCAGGTTTATGAGATCAGACACCTTAATCCGTTCACTCGCATTAAAAATATACTTGGATGAATGGCGCATAATGGATATACTGAATTCAATATCTGAGAATTTAGATGATTTTTCAATAATGCACCAACTTGGTATTTGACAAGCGCACATTTGTTTTAGTATATAGAATCCTTCTTCATTCTTACTTATCTTTATGACATTGAAATCACCTTGTAGTACAATTTTAAGCAATTCCTTTTCACGCATACTTAATTTATAGATTATTAGATAGTTGTATGTGCGCAAAGATAATGGATTAGTGCCTCAAAAGGCACTTTTTTTGCTACTTTTTGCATGAAAAAGTAGAAGAGCCATCTACAGCCTATTTCTTGAATAGGTTGTAGATGGTCAGTTTCTTTTCACGTGCTTTCCTCACGGTGTAAGATGTACCACCCAAAGACTTTTCATCCCAATAAGCAATAAGCTGGCATGAGTGTGAAATCATGTAGTCATTACGTTTAAGGTAGGCGATATTTGAAAAGTCTTTGGATATGGTCACTACTTCATCTGCCTGCTTAAGGATGTTCAGATACCTGTTCTTGTTCTCTGTATTGAAATATTTGTCTTGGTCAGGGAAAGGCACAACAACAATAAGAACTATGTCAGAAAGTTCTGCCTTAAGGCTTAGGACTGCTTCTGCTGCAATGGTATCGAAGCCAACTGCTCCACCGGCATAAAAGAACCTGGCGCCGCTCTTATAACAGTATCTTATAGCATCCTTCACCCTTTCAGAAGTTTGTTTGTAATCTATGACTTGGCGGTGTCCGGTGAAAGAGGTGGACAGATGGCTGAGCCATCTGTCCCGCGATTTTCTACAAATATCAAGGGTAGCTCCCGTTGTCTCGTACTTCAGTCCGTTATGTGCTATATAACAATATAAAAACAGAGTCTCCGTCAGAAAGAGACCTGTTTTTATCGTTTTATATGTTTCTGTTGCCTTCATTTAATTGGTTGTATAAACTGTTTTACCTATGAACAAACCACCCAAAACTTCTGCACCCAATTTCTCAATCTTGTTGGCGAATATTGCGTATGCGAATCCTTTTGTAAGAATATCGTCAAACACTATTACTTTTTTGCCTTTGAAAAAATCTTGGTCGAACTCGATTTCTTGTTTGTTGTGGATGTCGTTCTTATCTACATTATCATGCTCGGCTGATTTTTCACCTTTTACCTTGATATGGTCGTATGCGTTACACATTCCGCAAAGTTGGCAAACCATAGAAGAAAAGTTCTTGTATCTCTTTTCATTCTTCTCTGCGCTTGATGCCGGAACACAAGCAAAGATAATGTTTTTTGTCTCCGTTCCGTAAAGTTGAATGAGCTTGTTTGCAACCAAATGGGCTACATTAGAGAATGCCTTGCCGTCTTTGAAGTCCCAAATTAGTCTGCGGATTTTCCACTCCTCTTGGCTTGCGTTTCTGTTCTTAGTTGAAAGGTATGGATAAAAAGAAAACATCATCTTTCTCCACTGCTTGTCCAAACTTGGGTATTTGCCGAATGTTGCTGCCATATCCGTATGCTTTAGAGGGTTAAAACTTGAATTATTCTTCAGCGAGCTTTAGACCTTTTTTTGAAAACCTTTGTCTTGGTTTGGTCTTTTGTCCGCTGACTTTTTTTTTAGAGAATCATTCCCCATCTGAGTTTGAGCCTTTTTTTTACGGCTTATCGAGGTACGGGAGAGTGGAATTAGAAAAGTTTTGAACGAAAAAAATGTTGGGGCAGGCGCAGACAACATCGTTATTTTTTTCAGGGCAAAGGCTGGAAGCCGGAACTCTTTCATTTCCACCACACCCATATACCTTTGCCGTATAAAAAGAAAGGCTCTTAGATGGGGAAACACCGATAAATGAGGAAGCGGACAGCAGAAAAGGCCAATGAAAGACAATCGAAAAAGAATTTATACCGATTATATCCTGGGTAGATAAGGAGCTGTAGCGACAACCTAAGTAGGGTGGAGGGTTGGCTGCTTTGCAAGCTATCGGTATGCCAAGGCTCTGCCTTACCTATGGTTCAAGAGTACACGCCATACCAGATGACGGAGTGCAACAGTGCAGCCGTTGTACCCCAGGCATCAGGGATGGCGTGTCATACGGGGTTACAATGAGGGGAGGGAGCG
>OGSD01000089.1_pt1 | contig 85624 bp, 109 predicted proteins | sample 1553571 | NCBI WGS metagenome assembly OGSD01 (sample SAMEA2580072, study PRJEB22360) | human gut metagenome | biome: human gut; feature: human-associated habitat; material: faeces | place: Denmark | collected 2008/2010 | reverse complement strand
TTATTTTATATTTGATTTATTATACTTATATTTGCATATCATTTTAAACATAGACTTATGAAGATAAAGGAAAATGGCAACAACGGATCAGAGATACATAGGTTGAAGCCTATGCAAGAAAATTATGATAAGGAAACTTTTGATAGGATGTATAAAATCTGTAAACCAGTTATCAGACGTCTTACTAAGCAAATCGATAATAGGAGGTTTAATGTTACACCTGATATCATAAGTTCTTATTTCTGGGATAAGATGTTATTTGTCTTTAATAAATATTATGGTACTTGTGAAGAAGAACATTTAAAAGCAAGGATACTAGCTTCTCTCAGTACCTTTAAGAATCATTTATTAAGAACTGCTTATGGAGAGGGAGCAGAATATCATCAGAATCTTTACCAATTAGAAGATTTATTCGATAATGATAAAGAACTAGAAGATGATACAGAAGAAGAGAAAGCTAAAGGGGAAATGCTTGATATGTTATATAAATATATGAAGAAGAACCTATCTCCAGATGCCTATTTGATTTTCGAAATATTGCTTAGTCCTCCTCCCTATATTAAAGAGAGAATCAAAGATGGTTCTCGTATCACTAACATTTTATTAGTAGAGTTTTTTGATATGCCTAGAACTAAATCTTCGGTAAGATATATCTCAGAACTTAAAGAAGATATAAGATATTGGGAAGAGAAAGCTAAAGAAGACTTACATTACTAACATAAAAAAAGGGAACCCAGTGCATAAGGTTCCCTTTTCCAGTGTAACTTATTTCCCAATAAGAATTCCACTTGTGTGTTGGACGAAAGCGATTAGCTGTTCTTTAAATATAAAAGCCCTAATAATTTTAAAAGTTTATATAAGGTTATAGTTTAATGATATAAGCTAGTACGAAATAAGGAGGTCTGTTCTCATGAGGGCTACCTCCTCCAGTTACTTGAGTATCAGCTGAATAACCAGAATCAGGGTTTGTATGATTAGGGAAAGGTCTATTGTTAGCATTATCTCCCCATTTCTCTTCTTTAAATGTAATCTTATGACTATGTGGTGGTATCTGATCTAGAGTAAGAGTTACTAAAGCTTCTCCCCCCATGTTACCAATGGTATTATAATCCTGATTACTTGGGTCATACCCTACTACAAATCTACCCAATAAATTAGGTCTACCTGACATACCATCACAGAATGCCCAACCCTCTGGAGGAGTAGTACCTGAAAACATAGCAATCAATCCAGTTGGAACTGAAGAAGCTGAGTTTTTAATCATCTCTATGAGTTCTTTCTTCAGATTAGTAAGGTATTCTTGTAGATTAGTTATGCCATTAGTCTGGTCATCTTTACCTCCGAATCCTTCTAGGATATGCTCTACTCTACTAACTGATTGGCTCATCAAACCATTATAAGCCGAGTTAAATGGTAGGGGTTGAGGAAAACATCCTCCATACGGAATGATAGCATAGTTCTCTAATTCTTTTGTGTTAGCATCAGTACCAGAACCATATACTCCAATCAGTACCATGGTATTCTTACTATTTCTGTAGGGTTCACAAGCACCCTCTACCTGAGAATTAAGATAAGTATAATTTAATTTCTCATGTGAAGCTGGGTTATTCTTTACTATATCCCAAGAGATTTTGTCTTCTGCTAAGGGATAGTAAGGATTCTGTGATTGTTTATACAGAGTATATAAGCTTTCATAAGATGAAGACCAATATGCTACGAAAGTAATAGGGTTTTCAATTGGTTCTGATACTTCTTGATGAACTGCGAATAAGAAGATATCTGAATTAGCCCCTTGAGCACCTTGGATATTATCTACTACTATCTCTTCATCATCCGAGATAAATATATAGCCATCTCTAGAAATACATCCGAAGTTTATCTGAGGTGATTCCCCATCTTCCGAATTCTTTACCATATATCTAGCAGTAATTCTATCTGCTACATCATTTTTGAATATCTTACCATTTTCGGCTTTAGCTTGAACTGATAACTTATTACCAGATACTTTAACTGAGCCAAATCCACAGAATGGGCCAAGAGCAACAGGGGCAGCAATTGCTTCTGCTGCCTCCTTGGATTTAATCAAACCCTCATATTTAAAGTACGTTTTCATTGTTACTATTGTTTTTAGATTGTTTATAATTCCTAGATTGTTCTGACATATCCTTGAAAGCTTCAGATAAGCTATTAAACTTCAAGGTTACTATAGACCAAAGTATCTTCCAGATACTGTATCTCTTTTCTACTCCGTGTAATGTACATATATGACCATAAATAGAATCTACTTCGAATCCGTAACATACTACCAATATGGTTATAGATACTACTAGGGGATCTAACCCATAGGGTTCTCCAATAGCCTTACCAAGAACTGCTCCCATTAATAAGTAACATATATAATCTATTATCTTATTAAAAGTTCTTCTTCCAGCTCGAGATTTTCTAATGGGTATGCCCTTTAACTTACTAGCATTCATTCCAAACCAGAAGTCGGCAATTATCAATATGAAGGCTAATAGGATCATCCATCGAAGGTCATATAATAAGTTAATACACTCTGTAGCAAAAGCTACTGTAAATCCTTTAGATACTATAGATGTAGTGGATGTTTCAGTATACATGTCGTAATATTGATTTATTCCTGAGGTTTCGGGGTTATTCTCCATGCTGTATTTTCGGGTATATCTATTTCGAAAGTTTTACTGCTAATATCATCAGAGTTCCAAACCAATTCATTGGGTTGCACATCAAAAGCTAAAGTAACTTCAAATGTACACCTTACATCGGTTTTGTTAACAGCTTCAAATATATAAGTACCAGGATTAGAAGTTCTAAACTCATAGGGTACTGGATGTGAATCAGCTTGACCTACTAATCTTACATCTGTTACGAAATCCTTGTGATTAGAAGAACATACCACCATAGTATATACTTCGCCCTGACCCTGACCACTTAGAGTAGCTTTTTCAGGACTACAGCTTATCTTAACTTCAAGATTATAGTCTTTGATTACTAAGACAGCTTTTTTATCTTGATTACCCTTACCAACAAAGGTATAGGTACCAGCTTTATCTAAAGTGATAGACTCTTCAAATTTATATTCTGTTCCAGTTTCCCTAAGTATTACTGAATCATATTCATCTATTTCGAAAGGCATCACTTTAATAGTAGCAGATTTACCTTCGGCAAGTTGATAAGATACGTTTACCTTTTGATTATTGGGAGTGTTAGCCCAATCTTTCGGGGATATCCAATTAGGATCAGCAGGGTTTACAGCTTCAATATAAATATAAGGATCTTCAGGTTTAGTATAACTATATACTGACCATGTAGTATAAACTGAGGGATCTCCTTTACATACAGCTCTATAACTTCCAGATCGATTACATGAATAGGTAGCACTAGCTTTACCATTACCCGATTTATTCAAAGTAATATCGGTTAACTTAGTATTATCACAATAAATACTAACTCCATAATCTATGAGGTTATCTGGATCATTGGAAGGAGTTACTGATAAATATATCTCTTGGTTTACAGAACCACTCCCCATTTCCAGGGATAGAGTTTGATATTCCTTGGATAGTTGATAAGTGAATTTAGAAATACTGGTATATACAGTGAATATACCTATACCATCTAAATTCTCTAAAGTATCCTTAGTACAAGCAAACTTATAAACTCCAGTACCAAACGTTTGGAAGATATCCCCCGATTTATATTTGGTATCCTCTTTACCTATCAAGTAGCATTCCAAGTCTTCTTCATCATAATCATCTTCAATAGTTAATACTGTTTTAGCTAAACTAGTTACATTACTTGATAGCTTGAATTCTTCTGGAGTACATTTAACCTTATATTTATTAGGTTCTCTAGTAACAACCAGTGAAACTCTTTTTACTGGGTATTCTACAATCTGGAATTCATAAGTACCTGGCTCCTTAAATTTATAAGTTGAACCGGAGGGTTTAACTTCAGTTTCCCCAACTAGTTGTATATTGACTGGAGTCTGTTTACCTTCTTGATAAAGTGTAGCTGTAACAGTAGCAGATACCTCTTTATTAGTTGGTGTAATATGTAATGTAGTAGGATTAACTGATATGTTATAGGATTTGACTATCTCCTTTAATTTTACATGAACTTGAGTAACTTTAGTCGGGTCTCCCACACTTCTAAAATAATAAGTCTGATTACCTAGGGTGGCATTAAAAATAGTACCATTTTCATACTTCTTATAACCCCAAGTATTACCATCTCCCGATATCTGATACCTTAAGTCGGCATTTTGATAATTACTAGAAACTGTAACCTTAATAGGTACAGAATTTATATACCCAGGCTGAATAGTATTTATATTGGGGTCTACAAAATCTGCAGTTATTCGATAGTTATCATTTATATTAAAACCATAATCAATGGTAGCTCCTACATGATAAGGTTTAAATCTATCGATTATGTTCTCTATAGCTTTTCTGAATTCTATGAATTCTCCTGAGTTACTTGAATAACCATGACCAGTGATATGGAAGGTTACATTGATACATTGATTACAACCGTAAATGTTATCAAAGTTAGATTTATCATAGTACTGATCTTGGTCAAAATAAGGATGTGTTTTTAACCAACCATCGTAACCTGATTTAGCTGGGTCATCTATTGTACAGTTTAACCCATACATTCGGAATAATATTTCGAAGAACTGAGAAGTACCTCGTATCTTTATCAGAGATATAGAATACTTAAGTAAATCTCTTATCTGTTTAGTAGATAAAGCTAAAGCACCTTTCTTAGGTAAAATCCATTTAGACTTAAGGCTATTTAATTCGGCTTCACTTAACAACCCATTATAATAAGTTTTAAAAGCAGCCTCATCAATGTTATTCCATCGTGCAAAAGGTAATTGCCCAAAGCTTTCCCAGAGGTAATTCAAATAAATCTCGGGACAGGTATCAAAGTCGGTTATTCCTAGTAAACTATCAATATCTGCGGATATATTATCTTGAAAATAACCTCCACAAATTTCTAGGAACCTTTCTAAGATACCCTTTCCATCTACCTTATAAGTATCTTGGTCCTTATATTCAAAAGGTAGAAAATCTATAAGTTTCTTAAGGTCTATCATATTAAACAGTTTCGTGAACAGTTAAAGTTAATTGAGAAGATTTCTGGAATACAGGTAAGTTATATCCAGGATCTTCATAATCCATATTAGGTTCTGAGATAGTAATAGAATAACGATATCCTTGCTGATAACCGTTTGCTTGTATGTCCAAAGAGAAAGTGATACCATTATTTTTATCGGTAATGTTTATAGTACTACCTACAGAGCCAGTAGTTTGGAATCCTCCACTTGAAGCTTTTACAGTATATGAATTGCTTCCAGTAAAGTTTATGAAGTAAGTCATAGAGCCGTTAGCCTTCTCTAATTTAAACTGACCCAGAAGTAATTCCTTATTACCATATATTGTAACAGGCCAGGGTTTGATATAGAACTTCTTTATGTGTAAGTAATCTACTGTAGATAGGTTATCTATCAGGGCATAGATATCGGAGATTCTTACTTTGCCCCCAATCTCTGAGTTCTCAATAGAATAGGCATTGTATAGGGCATTCAGAACTTGAGCCTGGATTTCGTTGGTCTTATAAGATTTCTTACCAGTTACTTCTATCTCTAGAGTTATATCTACTAATCCTGCAGATTTAACTTGAAGCCAAGTAGTTAAAGGGGCTCTCTGTGATAGTTGAGTATAAACTTTGTTTATCATAGCCGAATCAGCTACTCCTCCATTATCAGCACTGATATATACAGTAAGCTTTCTACCACATTCATAATCTACTGCAGCTTTATTCACTCCATCAACTAACATTGCCAAATCTACGAAGTCCTGTTTGCTTACAGCTACTCCAAGAGTTTTAACACTCAAGGGTATGTGTTCTTTTAACATACCAAAGTTCTCATAACTAGAACCTCCTCCTGCAGCATATTGATTACTAGTAGTAGCCTCAGATATAGAAGCTTTTACTATAGCTGGGGTTTGTACAATAGAACCAGCTGGTACATTACCCTGAATACCTGTGGTGATATAAAAGCTTGCCGATGTTATCTTTTGACCTGCAGAAGGTATAGAACCAAAAGTACCATCTCCAAATACTATTACAGCAACTTGACTAGCATTGACAGTTACCATGAAATGTTTATCCGAAGGCTTAGAATAAGCAAAAGTATCTACTAAAGTCCAAGTAGTTCCATCGATGGATAATTGCATTGTACCATGCTCATAGTATTTACCATCAGGTAATTTACCTATTGTGATTTCGGGTCTACCTTCGGAAGGTATTACTAATCCTGACAACCCAGATTGATTATATTTCTCATGTTGAATCAGGGGTATTTTACAAGTAGTAACATTAGCATACCAAGTTACATCTCTAGCAGAAAGCCAGGAGTTACCGTTAACATCTGTAAAGAGGGTTTCTTTTGGGATAGTTAACCTAGAAGCAATATTACTACCTGTAAGATCACGGGTTAGGATTACATCTACTGAAGCAGCTACTGCTCCTCTTGGATGATAATCTACCAATAAGCCATGCTTTACTACACTATCATAACGCCGAGCCGTGGATAAGAAAGATTCCCTACCTACGTTATCAATGTAATAATGAAGTACTTCAGCAATAGCTGCAAACAAAGACAAGATAATTATCAGAATATTGCCCTCGGAATAATCCGTGATAAGGGTCTGACCATTCTTATCCTTGATAGTAGTAAGAGATTCAATCAACTTAGCTTTAATCTGTTGAAAAGATCTCTGATAAGGGTTTAGCCATTTATTCGTTATCATATTAGTAAGGTTTTAAAATATTTTCAGACCTATCATAACTAATACCCAATACCTGTTGGCTACCAGTTTGATTAATTACATAATTCATTTCAATGAAAAGTTTGGTACCCTCTAACCTCATATCCAGGCTTTTAAAAGTAATCCTAGTCTCATAAGTAGAGATAGCTTTCTTTAAAAAGTCTTTTACCAAAAAAGCTAAAGCCTGAGTATTAGGTTCTTCTATACATTCCCATAGCCTAGTACCAAAATCTTCTTGCCTGAATCTTTGACCTATATCATACCAAAGGAGAGCAGATAGATTGTTATGAACAAGTTCAATATCTCCGTTTACGGGATACCAACCTTTCTCTCCCTTTTCATTCTCAGTAATCCGTATTGGAAACAAAGGTCCAATACCGATAACATTAGTGTATAAATTATTTGCCATTAGTGTACAAATTTAGAATCCTCATAATCTGTTTTATTAAAAGTAGAAAATGGTTTCGTGACTGGAGTAATAACAGGTCCACTAACTGCAGGTCCTGATTGAATACCAGAGTGGGTATGAGAATTATATTGAGCTTTTAATGATTCTATCTCTGAAACTAATTGGTTTAGTTTCTCGGTTAACTCGTTGATATTGATTATCCCATCATTATTACCCTGGTTTACTATAACCTTTGAAGCATTCACATAAGCCTGAGCTTTAGAATTTATACTTACTGGGCCTTCAGCATAGATAGTAGCAGACCCATATAAGTACATCTTGAGTGATCCATCTTTATCATTTAACCAGATTCTATTCCCATTAGGTGTAACTATACCCATAGTATCTGGGTCATCTAGGATATCGGGTATTTGATTTTGAGCCCAACCATGATATTCCCATAGTGGTTTACTGGGATCTCCATATTCAAAGGTGATATATACTATATCACCATTCTTAGGAGCCATCATTTTAAAGCCAGATCCAGTAGATCCATGTTGACCCTTTGAATAAGCCCAGAGTACTATTCCCCCCATTACCTCTGGTATAGCCACTTTTATACGATTCATATGATCTGGGTCTGTGTTATTAACTACCATGGCCCTGTACACTGAATAGTATCTTCCCAAGGATTCTAATCCTTGTTCAGTTATTGTTTTTGCTGATTCATAAGCCATATCATTCGGTTTTAGAAAAGTCTTGGTTCATCTGTTTAATAATGTAATCTATATTGAAATTATACTTTCGATATACATCCTTAGTAGCTTCTACCTTTTTACGTTTAACATTAGTAATGGTAACTACATCTTCTCCATCTTTACCTGTAGATTGGTATACAGTTCTTTCTACTTCTATGATGCCATCATTACCTTTGGTAGGAGTATTAGCATTCTGTTCCCTATAGATAACCATATCTTGAACAAACTTTCTTTGTTCTTCGGTATTACCATCCAAGGCTTTGAAGGCTTCATATTCTGCCTTAGTAGCATTTATGGTAAAATCAGAAGAATGAGCATCTCCAGCTTTATTTTTACCTACATCAGTAGTTCCTTGACTTCTGGCATTATTAGATACCACATCTTGAGTATTAATATTACCTGCAGCCACTTGAAAACCAGCGGTTCCATTATTCCTAACTAATTCTAAGTCAGTAATATATCCTGTACCAGCATCCATTCTATGAGTACATTTCTTTATATACCAATATCCTGACCACCTTTTACCAACGTTCAAAAGTTGAAGTACCATGGAAGTTTTTAATGAGGGTCTTCCTACTACTTGCATTTGGCATACTAACTTTTTCTCAGTTATCTTTAAACCGCCATTAGCATTTATCCTCATTGCTCTTTCTCTATTACCTACTCCTCCAGTTCTATCATATAAGTTAGTAAGAGTTTTCCAAGCAGGTACTTTCAAAAGCTGTTTTACCTTTTTGAATACCTTTACTCGGCTTCGATAGTACCCATGATTATCTCCAGGACCTCTACCAGCTTGGACTGGATTATAGGTTTGAGGATAATAGGATTCTTCATGAAGAGTTAAAGGATAGACAATGATATTTGGATCTTCTTGCATTTTAGCTAGCCCCTCCTGAGTTTTCCTTTTCTCTGCATTCAGTTCAGTCATACTATTCACACGACTAGAAGACTTTAATTCTCCAGAGGAATATGAACGAGGATCTTCCCAGACTTCAGTCCATACCTCTGTGTATTTATTTTTGAATACGAAATTTAAACCTTGGTATACTTGTTTCATTGCAGAAGTAAGGTCCATTCCTCCCGCTACTAGTGCATCAATAGAAGATTTTATATTTGTTAGTTCTCCTTTAGTATAAGCTTCCTCTAGCATTTGAGAAGTAGCATCCCTTAATTCTGTATCGGACATAGACTCTAATCCACCGCCTGCATCTAAATAACCAGTACCCTTAGCATCATATTCTTTCTTAGCGGATTCAGTCTTTAGTCTTTGAGCTTGTTTTTTAGAAGCCAATTCTTCATCTAAGGATTTCAACCTATCCTCTTTCCATTTCTCTACTTTACTATCAACATTGGGTTTTAAAACTTCTGGGGATCTATGAAATAATCCCGGGCTTTGCACATCTACTGTAGATAGGGCATCCAATTGTAGTGGGTCATGTAGGATCTCATTTTGTTGGTCATCAATGTAACTTACTTGGATTTGCATTTGCTTATCCTCGGGTTTTATAGTATTACCCACCTGCATCATTTTCTGCTTAGTAGATCTCTGAGTAGTAAAAGATACTCTTAATACTTCTCCATTTTCAGCTTGAAATATGTAGGTATGATGAGGAGGTTGTTGAAACTTACGGTTATGTATGTAAATTACTCCATCTCTACTATCCACATACCAAGGCCCATTACCATAGGCAGCCATCTTAGCTTCTAGTTGAATTAGAACATTGTTACCTATTGTACCTAAGTTAGAATTAAGTACTTCGGCTAAATCGTCTGGCATACCAACTTGACCTATGCCACTGAATTGATTAGCATACAGAATGGTACCCTGTACTTCAGGAGTAACTTCTGTTGGTACCTGTATAGCTTCATAAGCTTGATTACTTATTATATTTGCCATTACTCAAACCTTTCTATTATTACTCCAACATTTAATCCACATCCCGAATCCAAGAATTTAACCATGCTATCATCGGTATCCTCGGTAGGTTTATGAGGTGGCATAAACCTAAGATGATTTGTGCCATCGATACATTTGATAGTTATATGGGTACCTGTAGAATCAAAGATACAATCAAAATCTCTTACTTTGATATTTATAGCTGGGCTTGATACAAAAGTGCCATCACTAAAAATATATCCCCACTGTAAGAAGATATCTCTATTTTCCTGTAAAGCTTCTACATCTACAGTATCTGGATTACCAGTATCAATAGTTATTGTAGCTAAGTTTTCTTTTTCTTCATCATATACATATGACCAGCTACTTATATACGCTCCTAAAGGTATACCAGTAAGAGGATTCATAACTGGTATACCTTGATTATCAAAAATGGCCAGGTAAGGAGTACCTGTACCTTTATATAATATGGGATTATTTGCTTTAACTTCCATAAGCCGGTATCATTAATACCATTCCACCTTTTAATTCAGTGAACGGGTTTATTATATTATTATACTCAGCAATAACATACCATTTACCAGAATCTCCATAATACCTATAAGCGATATTCTGTAGAGTTTCACCCTCTTTCAGAGTATGCTGAAAGTCATTGGGAGAAGATGGTATAAGTAAGGGGTAGGATTCTAAAGAATAATCCCCATCTCCATAATTCAGAGTAAATCCATTATCGTATGGACTTGCTCCAACTAAATAAGAAGTTATATCCATGGTTACTTGATTTTATCGGTTGTAAAAATACCCACAGTCTTTTCTGCAGCTTTACTTTTAACAATGTCCTCATAGGATAAACTATATGAGCTTACTCGTTTGAATATTAATTCTTGAGTAGCAGTAGCAGGATACAGGTTTAAGTCTTCTCTTATATCTACTGAGCCTTTCATACGTTGTCTAGAAGCATTTCTAAAATTAGAAAGAGAATATGTAGCAGAAGTAAGTATATAATAATGACCTTCAAAAGTATCAGAATTTCCCCACTGAATCTGTAGGATTGGGGGAGCTGCTTGATAAGCATTGGATTTACTCCAGGATTCTAATAACCTACATTTAATTAATACTTCAGCAGGATTATCCGGATCATCACAGTACCAAGATACATTGAATTGTACAATATCTTCTGAACCAGTATAATGATACATAGGAGTATTTCTACCCATAGACTTAATGGTAGCCCAAGTTGTTTCTCCTCTAAAGTCAAAGCTCAGAGGTCTATTCTGTAAAACAATATATTGGTATGGGCTAACATTAGTATTATATATGATTACCTGATTCAGTTTTCTTATATCTTGGCTTACTCCATAAAGTTTATTGTTTTCTACTACAGTCCTACCTTGAGCAGGATCATCTCTGTCAATCTTAAGATTTCCATGCTGAAGTTGTAATCTCCTAATACTTTGAAGAGAACTGTTGAGTAATGGATTCTTGGAAGATCTTTCTCTTTCTCCCAAAGCTCCATTAGGATTAAACAATTTACCTCTAGGAGCAGTATCCTTAGGTAAACCTGAAGTTAATCGGTTAAGGTGTATCTTAGCTCTCCATAGTTTATTTATGGGACCTGTAAGTACTCCAGCAGTATCTTGGGTAAGATTATTATATTTCTTAACAACCTTACCTGCTAGTTTTCCTAATATTCTTGCCATAATTTAAGGTATTAATCCAATTTGAGTAGCATAATTAACTCCTAAAGTTTCACCTGGAGCTACAGAACCAACAGGAGCTCCATCAATAGTAATGTTAACAGTACCATTAGGTTTATCATTCAATAAAGCTGCTCTGATAGCTCTTGCCATTTTCTCGGTCAAATATTCATCGCTAGTTAGAGTTTCCTTTGATAGATTAGAATCAGTGTTCTTGTTTAAGGAATCTATTAACCTGGGTAAATAATCTGCTATAAGAGGTAATGCTATACCAATAGCCATCCCCCAAGGACCTCCCAAGAATCCAGCTACCCTACCAAGTAACCCTTTCATACCTAACCTAGCTACTGCCGGACCCGCAGGAGGTGTAGGTGGTTTAGTAGTACCTCCTCCAAGACCTCCTAATGTTGGCCCAGGTATTCCAAACTTCCTAATACGTTTACCATTAGGCCCATACCAACCTCCTCTAGGCCCAGCAGTCCAACCGAAAGCCATTGCTTTTTGAAGGTAATACTGTTCTCTCATAATCTGAGTGATATGTATTAATCTAGCTTCTAATACAGCTGCAGCAGAAGCAGACTTACTAACTCCACTTGCCGTAGCCTGAGATTGGGTATTGGTTTGTTGCATATAAGTAGAAAGCATTCTACCAGTAGCAGCTAAGTACCTATAGCCATTTACTACTAAAGCTGTAATTGAGCCCCAAGCTAATGCTTTAACTACTATCTGACCTCCCACAGTATTCGATATACTCTGTACCCATTGGGATATTTTAGTGAATACTGTTAGTATGGGATTAAATACACCGGCTAAAGTTGAACCTATATTCACTACTAAGTTTTCAAAGTTAGACTTGAAAGCTTCAATGATACCTTGAGGAGTCTTTAATCTTTCCTCAGTAACCTGTTCTACTATACCAGAGTTCTTATCGTATTGTTCTAAGATCTTAGTCATCTTATTAGAACCCGCCATCATATTTCTAATCTGATTAGAGATATCACGAGTACCTCGAACTCCGAAGATATTATAGAAAGCTTTAGTTCTTTCCAGAAGTGGTTTGTTCATAAGAGCTTCTCCAAACTTACGATATACCTTATCTAATCGAATAAGATTACCTTCAGCATCAAAGAAATCTTGTGGACTTAAACCTAAACTAGTTAATGCACTAAACCCTTTCTTTTTCTGGTCGGCTAAAGAAAGTTGCAAATAACGGATCATATTTGCTAATGCAGTACCAGCTGATGAACCCTGAATACCCATATCTCCCAATACACCAATAGCTGCAGCAGTCTGTCTTAAGTCATATCCTGCATTAGCCATATCGGCTCCAGCATAAGTAATAGCTTGAGCCAAATCGGTAAGAGACATATTAGCGTTAGTTACAGCAGTATATAAATCATCGGTAACCTTAGTAGCCTGTTGAGAAGGTATAACATACATTGACATGATATTAGTCATCAAGTCAGCTACACCTCCTTTACCTCCAAAGGGTTGACCAAGGATAGATGCTAACTTAGCAGCAGGCCCAGTCATATCCTTTATCTGTTCTACTGTATTACCTGCCATTGCTAAATATCTTTGACCGGAAGCAATATCTACAACAGTCAAGGGAGTAACTGCATTGACTGCTTGAGCTAATTGCATCATTTCTGTTTGTTGCTCAGCTGTAGCTCCTGCAATCTTTGAGGCCATAAATATGGTATCTTGGACCTTAGCAGAATATTGATAAGCTTCTGCCATGCCTCCAAGGAATTTCATACTGTTTTGTACAGCATTACCTGCACTCACCTGAATAGCCCTGTTCCAGTCATTCATATCATTCATCATATTGTTGAATGATTGTGAAATTTTACCGGTTTCAGAGCTAAACTTATCTCGGAGTACCATTGATACCCCGACTTCTACTAAACTTTTTGTATCTCCTATCATGTTGACATTTTCTTCTTCATTTGTTTATAATAATTCTCAGCTATGAGTAGGAATTTCTTTCTTTTACGAACGGGTAGACACAAAAAGGTGAGATAGTCTAAGACTATCTCAGCCCGAGTAATGTATATGTAATCTTCCTCTAAATTATATCTCCCGTCAAGTAGAAAAAATCAGGAGCAGCCATAATTGGGTAATCCATCATGTTCCCAGTTTCTGGGTTTTCGATTTGAGTATATCCATGGAAGATTGGGTCTACTGTATTTACCAACCGATGAATTTCTGCCATATCCCTTGATGAGAATAGAGAGAAGTTTTCTACTTTCTCAAATTTATCATCCACCTTTAACTTAAGGTTACGAAGAAGAAGAGTAGAGTGTCGAGTAAGTTTACTTGGTGAAAGCTGAACCATCTGAGACTCTTTTTCTCCATCCATCAATTCGAATTGGATTACCTTACCTGAGTTCAATTCCTCTGTATATTGTATAAGAGTAAATCCATCTTCTCCTTTTCTTCCCGGGTAGTAAGGAATGGCATTGGGTTTTTCTTCCATTTCTTGTTCTGTAGGAAGTACTGCATAATCGAAAAGAAATTCTCTCAAGTCCTGAGAGTAAGTTACAGAATCTTTGTTATCCCATTTATAAGTAAATTCTACTTCCTCTCCCAAAGAGAAGATTCGAGAATTAAATAGGATACAGTATCTATCCAGCAAGGGTAACTTAAGAGCATCCTCTATGGTTAATCTACCTGACTTAGTAGCATTCGTTTTAACTACTATTGCTGAAATATACTTGGTAAGATTCATAAGATTCTTTGAATCTACCGGGTTGGTGATAATTTCTTCATCTTCACCATTCTGCTCTCTGATTTCAAAAAGTCTACCAGAAGGAGCAGTGAATACTAAGGTTCTTAGTGTCATATCCATTTTATCTAATTTTTAAAAGTTCATAATTTCATAGTAGCGGTAAGTATCAACAAGAAAGGGGTGAAACTCCTTATCTAGGAATCCCACCCCTCCACCTAAAACTCTAGTAAGAAAATGACTAAGAGAGTTAATACTTATCGCAAGTACCGACAGAAAATTCTATATTTTCTATTGTGTTTTCTGAAGCCATACGATCTAAGTCAAGGCCAGTTACTTTACAAGGCCAAACTTCTTCAAGCAGCCAAGTATTTAGGACAGATACTCCATCTTCTGCAAGTTCATTTACAATGGCAGTTTCCCAATATTCACTAGGAACTAACCCACCTCCAGCTATCATATCTTGGCAAGAATATAACCAATCTTGAAGCCAGGTATCTGAACCAGCAGTAGTTAAAAGTTTCTCTACTACCAGATTACCTACGGTAACTCTACCGGCAGTTTTTACATCTCTGTTTACATCACCATGAGCAACCTGGTCAATCTCAATATCTGGAAGTTGGCAAGTCTGGAATAGATATGTATTGATAGGATGTTTTGGGAAAGAGATGCTCCATAGGAATTTCTTTCTAGGATTCTTTACTTTTGCTCCCATGTTTTATGATTTTAATGTTATTCGTTTTCTGAAATATTAACTGATTTAGAAGCTGCATCGATTACAATGTTAATTGTAATTTCTTGCATAGGAACAATATCCTTATACTTCAGGATTACTTTATATTTACCCTGACGGACATCAGCTTCATTATTTACGGAGAGTTCTGAATAAGAGCCAGCATCTTGGTCACCCATCCATATATACTCTGACATAGCATTTTCATCTACCAGATTATCTAGGATTGGTTTTACCTCAAGATAGATATTCTTCCAAGTACCCCAGATATTGGGCTCTTCCAAATACTTATTCAATATAGGACGAAGAGTCTTCTTCAAGTACAAATTCAACCTTACAATTGAAAGGAATCTTTCTGAATCTTGTTTTACTTGAGAAGAGAAGCAATGCCATAACATGGTTTGTTTACCAGAAGACGGAGTATCTTTGATTACAATCATGTTGGCATACATCTGAGCCAATTCGTTTAGTTCATTATAACGAGAATCACTACCATAGTTAGGACTTACTGGGCCCTGACCATCATAGATTACTCCACGGTTCATACCGGCAAATGACTTCCAAGGTCCATAGTTAGAAGCAGAAGTATCACCCAAACCGAAGATGGTACCCAATACATCTGAATTAGTAAGTAACCCGAATTCATTGTAGTACTTGATACCACCTGCAAAATAGGCCGCATACTTAGAATTACCGATACTACCCAAACAATTATTAATCCAAGTAATAATGCTCTGCTTATTTCTAGGCTGAGTTCCCTCAGAATAATGGGTAGTATATTTAGGTACTTCGATGTAATAGGTATATTCTTGCAATTCAGCACACATATCTTTAGCAGCCTTATGTACTTTTAAAACATCTTGATCTGTTTTCAGATGTTGATGAATATGAGAACAAGCTAGCTGATAAACATCTGTATAATCTTTTACCAAATCCAGAGAAGCAATCCATTCATCTGCAGTTGGGTCAGCACCAGCAGTACCCAGTGTACCATTGAACATAGTCTCAGTAGTGGTTGCTTCTTTACCTCCAACTTGGATAGTTAGGGGATTCTCGGTTTGATCAATTGAAGTCTGAAGCCAAGCTACCAGGTTTTCGAAAGACTTAATCTTATCGGTAGTGGTTACCATCTTAGGTTCCAGGTATGCAGAATTACTAGCAAAGTTGCTTAAAGCCAGGTAATCTACAGAAGTTTTATTCTGAGCATCCTTAGTTTTATAAGTAATTACCGGACCTGATTCCAGGATAGAACCATTGGCATCATATATGTTATAAAAGATGGTATTCACTGATTTAGAAAAACCTACTTTAAAGGTTTCTCCAGAACCAATAGGATCACCATACCCTTTAGTTACCAAACCAAAGCTTACATTAGTACCTCCAGAAGTAAATTTCATTACTTCAGAAGCTTGAACTTCTCCAGGTATAGCAGAAGCTAATTCAATCTCATCTTCTTCTAATACTCTAGAGTCTTCTGCTTTAGTAATGGTACCCTTTTTAGCACCTGCTCCCAATACACGAATAATTCTTAGCTTAGAACCTCCTACTAAAGCTTTCTCTATGTTAGATACAGAACCATCAGGTACAATCTCTTTACCAAATATTCTTTGGAATTGAGAGAAAGAAGTGATTAATTCTGAAGGATCATCATAGGGACCTTTTTCGGTTCTAGCCAAGAAACATGATACTCCTAAAAGTGGAGTAGTCTGTTGAACATTGTTGTTCTCGAATTTAAAAACAACGCTTGGTGATTTTGACATATCCTTGTGTTTTATAGGTTATACATTAATTTAATTAATACCAGTAAGTATCGTTACCTTACTGGTATTATTAGAAAATTAATCCTCTTTATTCTTAAATAAACCTCCGATAGCCTTAATCACATCATAGAAACCACATCCTGATAAACCAGCAGCTAATCCATAAATTAATACCTGGTAGAAAGGATAGTTTTCCAATAGAGGAGTAAGTTGTAATCCCCAAGCTATAAGACATACAAGAATACCTACTAGGGCAGATATACCAATCTTAGCAAGTTTGTTGTCTTTAATAGCTGGGATTACCTTTAGTATCTGAGTAACCAAGGATGATACCAAAGTTACTATACCCGTAAAGGTACCCAGATTGATTACGAACTCTGAACCTGTTGAGGGTTCTACTTCTGTAGCAAACAATGACACTGGTAAAATGAGTGCCATCAGCATAAATACTAACTTTTTCATTTTAGTAAATTTTTGAGTTAAACATGTATATTGAGATTGAGCATCTCCTCGTCCTTTTGGTATTCTGGTCCTAGTAAAAGACTTATATCTTTTATAGGTATTAGATCCCCCATTTCTACCAGTTTTTCTGGTATAATACCATCCTTACATACATATTGGTATACTTTTTCCAATAACCCATGTGATTCATCTGGGTGATCATAGAAATTACCAATCTCTATAAACAGATTCCCTGTAGGAGCTATTCTACCTTTATCCCATTCTTCTAAATCATTGAAGTAAGGTCTTATATAACCTCGAGTAGGTAAAGCCTCATGAAGAATGGAGTGTAATAATCTCATATCATTCTGAGTAGTTGCTACCAGATGAATATCAATAGTGATATCTTTAGTTTCGTAAGGGAACTCAGACATCTGATAATTGCCTGCATCTAATTTATCTCCAATGATATATTTCTCTACTCCGATATCCCCAGGGTAATAAGCAGTACTTTCTATAGTTATCCTGGGACATGTTTTAGGACCTCTTACCTGGTTATTACCTATACCGAATAAGTAAATGAACTTATCTATTGCTTCCTTATCTTCTTGGAATCTCTTTTCATTCTCTTGTGATAAGGGTAAATAATCTTCGGGATTAAGTCCCATTTTCTTTTCTAGGAGAACATTCAATAGGCATATATAGAAGGTTCTCTCTACTATCTCTTGTGAATTTACCATAATTAACCCTCCTTTACTTTCATGATATAAGCCAATACATAATAAGGCGGTCTATTCTCATGAGGTTGATTACCACCAGCTGAACCAGTTTGAGCCCCAGAATCATAGAATGGGTGTGGTCTATCATTAGCATTGTCTCCCCATTCATGAGTTTCGATACGAATCTTATTGTATGAATGAGTATGGCTAGGCATTTCTGATATGGTTAATTGGTGTTTCTTTTCTCCTCCAGTATTACCAATACTACTATAATCAGAATCCCCATAATCTACTCCAACTACAAATCTACCACTTAAATCTGGAACACTTATATAACCAGCCCTAGTAGAAGCAGTATTATATTTATCCCCAATGGCTTCATATAATTCTGGGTATTCAGCTATACTTACTTGTCCTCCATCACAAAGTACATAATCTTCTGGTACATTATTACCTGACCATAATTTGATAACACCTATGGGTTCATAGGGTTTTTCTTTTCTTCCCTGTTCTCCAGTTACAGTAACTACTTTAAGAGATTCATCTTGGGTAAAAGTTGCTGTACCAGAAGTACCATTGTAAATGTTTTCATTAGCATACATAACTATGGTAGTACCAGTACCAGATACATCGCCTCCATTTACACGAGTATAATTTACGGGTACTGGGTCACCAACCTTCTTGCCATTGATTACTCTTTGTTTAGTAGAAACTATGGTAACTTCTTCAGTACCTCCCGTGGGTTCAAATTGAATCTTAGTGGGAGAAACTCTGATATCATATTCCCATTCGTCCTCTCCTTTCTTGTGAATAAGTTTTACTTCTTTAGTAGAACCATCCACGGCTTCTACAGTTAATACCTGAATAATATCCTTATCTGTAGTATTCTTTTCTTCGGGTGTTACTGTTATAACAGTCCTACCAGAACCTTGATTTTTGCTTATGGTGAATCCCATTATCTATATTTCCTTATTTCTTTACGAAGTTCTCTTACTATAGTTTCCTTCAGAACCTTCTTACCACCTACTTGTTCGAAAGCGGGTTTCCATAAGGGTCTAGGAGGTAAGTTCCCACCTCTTGAACCATATTCCAACATTATAGCTATTTGGTTTAGAGTTCTTTTACTAGTCCTATTACCATTTCTGGTTTTCTTAAGGTTAGTAGGTATACCTACGTAAGTTCGATTCTTCTGTTTTACTATTTGTACTGATCTCAAATACTGACCCGTATAATTCAAAAGGGTATGCTCTCCATATCGTTTAATAGTATTAGCAGAGTGAGGATCCCAATGGGTTCCTCTTGGGGGAGTACCTGTTCTTAGGCATTTTTTCACAAGTCTGAGAAGTTGATTGCCAAATTTCTCAGTAGCTCTATCATAGGCATTTCTCATGATAGATGGAGTTTCTGCAATTAACCTCTCAGCTCTAGCCTGTTCTTTTGGGTCAGTATATATCTGTAAGTCTCCCAAGGGAGTACTTATAGTTATGTTTACTGACTTACTTGCCATCTGGATTTTCCTTCGGTTTATTCAAGCCAAGTGAATCCATCATAAGGTTTATGGCTTGCTGTTGTGATTGTAATACTGATACTACATCTTTCCTGAATGAAGCGAATTCCTCATTGAGTTGATTACCATTAGTGGGTTCTTTGTTTTCAAACATAGCCAGGATATTATCGCATTCCTTTACTATGTTCTCGTATTTACCCACATTATTAATAATGCCAAGAGCCTGTGATCTTTGTAATGATACCTCATTTACAATGTTACTCCCTATTAGAGTGTAGTACACATTGTTATAAATACCCTCATTTCCATCTGAAGGCAAATATACTGTGATTGTACCCGCAGAATCTTGCAGAACAACTTCGATAAGATTAGAAAAGCCATCACCATTTTCATTAGCTCTGGGTTTACTTTCTCCTACCTTTACTACTTTAGCTCGGTCAAAGATTGGGTACATTGATCTTCTGTCTCTTTCTAGAGTAAAGACTGAATCTCCCCTTTGTAAGGATTTGAATTTCATTTCTTCCATACTGCATTATTTTTATTGATTAGACTTAATCCCATTTGAACCATACTGGGATTTTGTTTCATAAATTCTACTAGGTTCAAGAAATTATAGTATCCATAGATATCTATCAGTCTTTGTGCTTCATCGGCTACTCTCTTTGCTACCTCTAAATTAGGAGCTGGTAGTTGCATTTGGAGAGTAAAGGTTTGTAGTTTATTATCTTCTTCCATGTTTCTTACTAGATTAAAACGAAAAAAGGGAAATACCCACTACAGGTACCTCCCTTTTCCCTAATCAACTTTAATAGAAATTATGCAGTTTTATTACCTAAAGCCTGTACTACCGAGTTAATAATGTTCTGATCTCTTTGAGCATCAACTACTCGATTCAGTCTAGCAATTTCTTGGTCTTTTGCAGTGTTTTCAATCAGACACTTAATCTCTTGCTGGCCTTTCATTACCTCGCAATGATTACGTTCTGCCTGAAGAGCTAATCTGTTTTCGGATTCTCTAACTAAGCTCTTAATTTCACAGCAACAATTTGACTGTTGATGTTCCATCTGGCAAAGACGATCCATAACCCGATTGAACCCTGCTCCCATTTGATCACGAGAATCCCGGATATCAGAATTAGTCTTATAACCAAGATCACAAAGGCCACGTTCAGTAGCAAAGCGATCGTTAAGTACTTCTTTACCTACACCCTCTACTTGTCTAGAAACTCCTGCAACTTCAGAAGTAACTCCACGAGCAGCATCAGATATGTCTTTGTAAATACCAGCTTTTGCTTCCTGAACAGTAGATTCCACTTTTTGGATATCAGCTTTTGTGTCATTGATTTTGTCCCACACAGAAACTGCAGCAGCACCAAAACCACCACCTACTAAAGCTCCACCGACAGCACCCCAACCGGAGCCCCATCCTCGATTATTACAACATTCATCACTGTAACGATTACGGTCGGCAACCACTACAGTACCTTCACCAGATTTAACTTCCATAATGATTTAGTTTTAAAGTTAATAATTAAATTTATCTATCAATAAATGTACTAGTGTTGTGTTTATTACCAGGATATTGCCTGATCATCTTGTATCAAAGTAAAACTAGTAACAAATCTCCACGTACCATCATGTCTATAGATGTTTACCCTATCTCCATTTCCTACTTGACTACCAATACTTCCTAAACTTGAATTATTCACCGTTAAGGATCCCTGGTGTTTTAATAAAGTAGGACATTGAGTTGCAAATTTAGTATTTGGAGAAATAGCATACGTTGGTTTTATTACATCATCCCATAAATAAACTACTCCCTGGCCAAGTAACTCTAAGTTATAGAACCTACCCTCTTGTGATACTTTAATGGTTAGAGTTTTACCACTATTAGTTTGTATCAAAGTAATAGTAGCTGATCGGTTTGCATGAGTTGGGTTCTCATCCAATCTAACTCCAATCCCTGCTGGTACTGATACTCCGTTTCCCTGCATTTCACAGGTTATCCATGAAGGTACTATACCTGAGAGACTAAAACTTATAGCTCTTCCTACGGAATCCCTAGAATAGATATTTACAAAAGGGAAATCATTTGCTGCAGCATCTGTACTAAGGGATTTTTCAGTAGGACCCTCATTACTATCAAAAGTAAAGAAGTAATCTAATCTGGCTTCCTGAGAGAAATTAGTGTATACCGTAGTAGCACCACCATTAGATCCTGTAATCCTAGTACTTCGTTCAGTATTAAGATTATTAGCTTGATAACGAACCTCAACTGTATATACGTTATCACTATTGGGTCTTGGGTCTATAAGGGTATTTAACCAAAAATCTCCTGGTGCAATATTAGGAGTTACTGGTTCTAAACCTGCCTGGCTTCCATTTACATATTTAGTACGATAGGATTTATAGTATACAGTAAAAGAACCTCCATCCCTATCTCCATTAGTAACATTCAAATCTGAAGTGGTAAATCCACTAGAAGACCTGGATTGACCTAAGTAATATCCATCACTAGGATAACTAACTACTGCTTCATTCTGAGTAATAGTTAATCGAACTGGAGTAGCTGAATCATAAGTAAATTCTACTACATAAGTCCTAGAACTACTCTCATTGGGATTCGGGGCTACCTTAATACTACATCCCGTACTAGTACGAGTTATAGTAATGTCGGATGATGCCCCGCTTACTACAGTAGCATTAGTATACTGAGATTTTATATTTTCTTGCCATACTCCGTTCAAATACCTATCATAGTTAGCATTTACTATCACATCGAAAGTTTGACCACTTCCAGATACATTTTTAGTAGTTGGGTCTATAGATAGGTGATCTACATAGGTTACTTGACCTCCTTCCTGAGAAATTGAGATAGTCTGATCTGTAGCAGTTGGGAAATCGAAAGTAACCGTAAAATTTCTAGCAGAACCACTATTACTTGGGATAGAAATACTATTACCACTAATAGAAGCCGGACTAGAAACTCTTACGGTAGCAGTTTCTGATTCTGTATAACTACTACCTTGACCATTCCAAGTATAAGTTCTACTTGCACTCTTAGCAGTTACATTAGATTGACCTCCACTGTAACTGAAAGAAGTTTTATCTACTCTACAGTTATAACTCCATGAAGAATAAACTTTTCTACCTGCTGCCTGGGTAAAAGTTGCCTGTATAGTTTTACCCGAATACTTCTGGGTAATAACCATAGTATGAGATCTACTATTAGTAGATGTATTATTAGGTACGATACGTTTAGTATTATCACTACTATAGCTATACCAAGAAGGATCATCATTCCGAGAAAGCTCACTAACATATTCAACTATGTTAGGGTTAGCTTTACCATTTACATATTTAGTTCGGTTTGAATCATAGGCACCAACAGAATATTCTCCACCAGTAGCTGGAGCATTAAAAGAAGGATTACCATCTGGTTTCCATTCGAATGTATAAATCCATTGCTCGGCATTGATATCCTCTAACTTGACACATTCATTGTTACCGTAGCTAGCAGCATTACTAATTACAATAACCTTGTCAACATCAGAATTCTTACCATTATTGAGTGCTAACAACTCAGCCTTGGTAGGGCACTCATTAGAGGTCTTACCAAGGCCGGTCTTATTCAGAATAGCACTCCAAGTTGCTATTTCTGCCATATTACTTATTGTTTAATTGTTTCTTAAAGTCTTCGAATTCTTTTCTCAATAACTTAACTCCCTCAAGAGCCATGACACTGAGCATTTCATACTCTACCACTTTTACTTTTACATATTCCTGACCATCTTCTCCGACGAAAGTTTCGAATCTAGATTGGTTAGGTACTTGAGAAGCAGGGATTATATTCTCTGATACCAACAGAGGTTCAATTTCCTCTAAGCTCTGAGCAATAGTTCCCACCTGGTATTTACCATTCATCTTGAAGTGTACAGTAGGTATACTACAGATTTGGTCCAGAGTATGATTCAAATTCTCTACTTGAGATTTTAATCTACCATCTGATTCCTTCCAGAAACCGGAAGCTGCAGTAGTTTTAGCAAATACTACTTGGTCTGTAGTAGCCAATCCTAATTGAGCTCTAGTTACATTGTGAGGATTATCTTTTCTGTTTGCATGGGTACTTAAATCGGTTTGAGCTTTTGTACCTGCAGCCTTAGCATCTGCAATAGCAGTAGCCTGAGCAGTAGATACCGGCATATCTGCTGGAGCTAAGTTCTGTACATTATCTAAACCTACCTGAGCTTTGGTTACACTATGAGGATTGCTCTTATTATTTATATGGGCATTTAAGTTATTGGTAATGGTAGTATCTGCAGCCTGTCTAGCACTGGATTCATCCGAGATAAGTTTATTCAGGGCAGTCTTAGCAGCATCAGTATAAGCCTTAGCTTCATTCAGAGCATTGGTAATATCCCCATTCAGACCAGAATTAAGTTTGTTGAACATCTCCCGAGTCAATACTCCAGCTCGATTACTATTTGCAGCTAAGATTTCTAAAGTTTGTGTAGCAGGTGTAGTATATACTCCCTCAGTTTTAGTAGATTTACTAAGCGGTATATAAATTGCATCTGCATTCTGGATTACTGGTGAACCATTAATAATAAGGGTATCTGGGATAGAATCCAACAGTTTCTTATCCCCTTTAGACATTACCCCATCCCTATCTTCTCTAGATACAGGGAATATATGATCAAGGTCTACGCCCTTTTCATAAATCTTACCAGTACCTTTTCTAATGTACTGGTGTTCACGAAGTGAAAGTCCAGTTGGGACAGTAACTAGATCAAGCCCGTAAATAATTTTACGGGGTAAACTATCTGAAATATCCTCTAAAAGCTTACCTTTAGCTCCATCATAGGCAGTACCAGTAACTTCTCCAAGTATCAGTGAAGAAGTATTACTATCTACAAACTGAGTACCCGACCAACGGAATTGATAAGAGGGTTCATCCTGGGTAATGTTCAAATATATCTTACCTGATTCTCCAGTGATAGGATTAGCATGGTCTGGGTCAGAGTATAACTTAATATTACTCAGCTTTCCAGTTTCACTTACATCATAAGTAGCATAAGCTTCGATAACATCATCTACATAAGAGGGCAATTGACTAGAAGGTACTAATCCATTACCATCCAAAGAAGCAAATCCATTAGCTTGGCCCTTAGTTGCTACAAAATCATCATGCTTCTTTTCTAGAGCTTTTATAGAAGCATTAGAAGAAGATTCAAGGGCAGCTATTGCATCTTTTCTATCTTGAACCTCTTTTGCTATTGCATTTGGTAAGGTTTCATCCAAGTTAGTCTTATCTTGAGCTGACATTACACCTGCAGTAGTTTTAGTTGCTGCTACTATATCTGCTATCTCGTCTCTAACTTGATACACACCATTTTCAAGAGAGTAAGAAGAAGTATTCTTAGTAAGGATTACCCTATCTATAGATTTTGGCCCCTGTTTGATATTAGTAATAAATTTATCCGGAAGAGAATCAAATTTCTTTTTATCCGCTGCAGTTTGTACACCGGCCTTCTCTGATGTAGAAGCAGGTAGGTTTATTAACTCGTATAGAGGTGTGTTGTTGTCATATACCCCACTATTCTTATTAACATAACCCTTTTTTATAACCACCTTTGTACTATCCCGTTCAATTGTAGTACTATTAATTGATATATTTAAAGGTAGAGAATCCAACAATTTCTTATCTGTAGCAGACATAACTCCTGCCCTATCATTTCTTGCGGCCCTTAAAAATAGGGTATGATAAGTTTTAGAATAAGTAGGTAAGAGATTAATCTCTTCTGAACCTCCTAACCTAGTCGGTTCTTCTGGCATATGAGTAAATTTCTCTATTGTTATGGGTACAAGCTCATTGGTGGGTTTTTCTACAGTAGCATTAGAGACAATGGTTTCTGGGATAGAATCAAATAACTTCTTATCTGCTGCAGTTTGTACACCGGCGCTTTCTGCAGTGGAAGCAGGGATATCTATATTGAAATCATTAGATTTCTGTATACCTTCTTCAGCATTGTAAGTACTTCTATTTACATTAGTAGTAACTACATCAGCTTTAGCAGTATAACTAGCTCCAGTGATTATATTGCCAGGCATAGAATCCCATTTCTTCTTATCAGCTGCCGACTGAAGACCAGCTTTAGAGTTAGTAGAAGCAGGGATAGCAAACTTACGAGGCATAGCTTCTCCATAGATATTCTCTTCTCCCTTTACAGAACTCTTAAAGTTTACTTCAGCAGAAGTACCATTGATAACCAAATTCGGATCAATTTCCGTAACCATAGTTAAGGGTAAAGCTTCTGAAGTGGCTTCTTCTTTCTTAAGACGTTCATCTAAGCCATTAGTGATACCATTAAACTTATTCTCAAGTGCGGTATCTGCAGCCTTTCTATCCTCAATTTCTTTATCGATACGTTTACCCAGAGCATCATCAGCAGCAATTCTGGCAGCCTCCTCGGCATCGATATTATCCTGAAGAACCTTGTCAGCAGCCTTTCTTTCCTCACTCTCAGTCTTAAGGTCCTGAGTATTCTTATCTACTTTAGCCTCAATACGAATATCCTCAGCCTTTCTAGCCTCAATCTCTGTATTCAACAGTTCCTTGATTTCAAGGTAGCCCGTATTCTGATTACTTTGTAAGCCCTGAATCAATTCCAAGTTACGTTGAATATTAGCAGTATTCTTGGCAATTAATTCATCTTGAGCCTGAGTCTTGGTTAATAATTCAGAACGAGTTTCTGTTACGAAAGTTCTCAGTTCACTTACTGTAGCATTAAGAGTAGTGCTTAATTCGGTAAACTTCTGGGTAACTTGTTCATCAGCTGCAGTTCTATCGGAGATTTCCTTGTCTATAATACCTTTAAGTTCAGTCAACTTATTGGTAATTGTAGTAGCAAAGTTAGGATCATCTCCTAATGCTTTTGCAATCTCTTCTAGAGTATCTAATACTCCAGGAGCAGAACCAATAATCTTTTGGATTGCGGCTTCTACTTGTTCGGCATTCTGATAGTTAGAATCATTTTCCAACTGAGATACCTTAGTAATGTAGTTAGCAAATTCCTGGATATTATCCAACTTAGCTTTTAATAAGTCGGTAAAGTCATTTGAAGAAAGCTCTTTGCCATCTACTTTATCTACCTTTCGGTTATTCAAGTTTTCAACAGCCTGAACTCTATCTGATATTTCCTGAGTAATTTTATTCTCTAACAGAGTATCTGCCTGAGTACGGTTAAGAGTTTCGGTATCGATATTATTCTGAAGCTTGATATCTTCTTGTAGTCTACTCTGAGCCTCATCACTAATATCCTTAGATATAGCTACCAAATCATCTTTGTGATTTTCCATAGCTGTAGTCAGAGAATCCTTAATTGCTTGTTCGGCAGCTTTAGCTCTTTCTACTTCGGTTTGAATAGCAGTAGTGTTATTGGTTACTTTCTCACTGAGCTCAGCTAAAGAACCAGTTACTCCACTATTGATGTTATCAATTCGAGTACTTAAAGCCTCATCTCCTGCCTTACGATCTTTAACCTCTTGGTCGATTCTGGCATTGATTTTCTCATCCTCATTTGCCCGAGCAGCGGATTCAGTATTTATTAACCCAGTGAACTTGTTGTCTAACAGGGTATCTGCTGCAGTTCTATCAGAGATCTCCTTATCGATATTCTGCTGTAAAACAGTATCAGCAGCTTCTCTCTTTGAAACCTCAGTATTCAAATCGATATTTACCTTATCTACCTGAGACTTAAGATTAGTATCAGCATTTGCCCTTGCTTCGGCTTCTGCATTAACCATACCTTTTAATTCAGTATAATCTTCAGCTTCCTTAGTAATCTGGTCATTTAATCTGTCAGTATTACGTTGGATATTTGCCTTGTTAGCATTTACTTCGGTTTGCAAAGCATCTATCTTAGCCTGAAGCTCATTTTTAACGGTATTTACCGCATCCTGAATAGATAAAGCCAATTCTTGTATCTTGGTAGCATTAGCAGTTACTCTAGTATCTAATGCAGCATCAGCAGCCTTACGATCTGTTTCTTCCTTAGTGATAGCAGTCTGTAGTGCAGCATCGGCATCTTTTCTATCCTGGATTTCTTTGTTCAGACTAGCTTGAATACCGTCAGTGTTACCAGTAATCTTATCTACTTCGTTATCAACGTATTCTTTCAACTTAGCTTCAAGAGCAGTATCAGCTTCCTTACGGTCAGAAACTTCCTTATCTACATTAGCTTGTACCTGGGCATCAGCTTCTGTACGATTAGTAATCTCCTGATTCAATTGCTCGGTGATAGCGGCTAATTTCTTGGTAATTGTAGTAGCAAAGTTGGGGTCGTTACCCAAAGCATCGGCAATTTCCTTCAAAGTATCAAGAACCTCTGGAGCTTCTCCAATAATCTTTTCAATAGCTGCCTGAAGATCTGCTTCAGTTTGATAACCAGCATCATTGATAAGCTGAGATACTTTCGTGATATAATTGGCATGTTCTTCAATGCCATCCAATTTAGCCTTGAGAATATCAGTAAAGTCGTTTTTAGTAAGAGAATATCCTTCTCTTTTATCTACCTTACGATTATCCAAGTCTTTATCTCCAGCAATACGTTCTTGTTTTTCTTGCTCTAGTTTTTCAAGCAATTCAGTTTTATCTGTACCTGCCTGAGTTTTCAAATCCTCAATCTTGTGGTCAAGGATTTCATCTTGAGCAATACGAGTTTCTTTCTCGTTATCAATATTGTTCTGAAGTACAGTATCTGCATTCTGACGATTCTGAGCTTCTTGAGTAATGTTCTGCTGTAAACCGTTATCTGCATTCTGACGGTCAGAAGCTTCTTTTACAATCTGCTGATGTAATGCTTCATCCTGAGCAGTACGAGCTGCAGCTTCTGCATTAATCTTAGCTTCTAATTCCTGGTCTGCAGTTTTACGGTCACTGATTTCGGTATTCAGTTTAGATTCTAATGCCACATCTGCATTAGCTCTTTCTGAAGCCTCAGTCAGAATCTTGTTATTTAAGTCGGCAATATCCTTAGTATGGTCTAACTGTACTTTATGAACAGCTTCGGTCAGTTTCTCATCAGCAGCTCTACGTTCAGCAGCTTCCTTATCTACCAATTCCTTAGCATATTCTTTAGCTTCAGTTAAGTTATTGTCAGTTTCTACTTCCAAATCACCAACCCGGTCTTCTACCTTTTGAATACGAGCATTGATTGCTTCTATCATCCTAGTAATATCTTGTACTACTTTAAGGATAGTTGCATTCAACGTATTAACCGAGTTAACCAAGTTATCGTTCACAATCTTAATCTGAGAAGCTAATTCGTTTTCACGGTTCTTAGCTCTAGTTACCTCAGCTTCTAATTGAGTACGTAATTCAGTTAATCGGTTAGTGATATTGGTAGCAAAGTTTGGGTCATTGTTTAATGCTTCAGCCAATTCTTTCAATGTATCCAAAGCATCATCAGCACCATCTACTAAGTCATGTATATATTTCTCAACTTGTTCTTGAGTCTGATATTTCAAGTCATTTTCTAGTTGAGAAACTTTAGTAACGTAGTTAGCATGTTCCTCAATTCCATTCAGTTTTTCTAGCAATTCATCAGAGAAGTTATTTTCTGACAAATCCCAACCTTCTTTCTTATCTACCTTGTTTGCAATTGATAAGAAAAATGCCCAGAACTCTTTAAGAGTTCCAACAAAACCATGAGCCAAAGAGTCATCATAATAACCCTGTAATAGCCGTTGGTCAATCTCTTCGCAAGTGTAGTATTTACTAACGTACATATGTATATATTTTAAGGTGTTACTTTATTCTTTCCCAATAACAGTTCTGAGTTATTACCACGGAAGTATTCTTTTTCTTTACCAGCAAAAGCATTTGGGATATCATCTGGATTATCTGGGTCAACATCTCCTCCATCCTCTATATCCCCAACTACTACGGCATAATCAGGTAATTTCCTAACTCTGAACTTAATAACTTGGCCAAAGCCTATATGAGGTATATCTTTATCCCATACCTCTCCAAAGTAATCTTGGTAATTTGATACGAACTTCATACCAGTCATAGATTGCATGGTAGTAGCCGAATTACCAGTACCAGGCATTTCTATGTGAACTCCAGAAGGTCCATTCAAGATTATAAGATTACTGTCCCACCAATCTCCTTCTACATTGTTAAGCTTGGTGAAACGTAACATTAACATTTTCATATCTTTATGGATTTTGTTCTACGAATTTGATTTTAGTATCTCTATCCCTTTTGAGGATTACCAAGAATACCAAAGCTTCATCTTTAGCCTGAGATACTTGAGTATCTCCAGAAGGTTTATATACTATCCCATTGATAACAAATCTATCCTCAGACCAGTTAAAGTTCCAATAACCTTCCTGATTGAGATATCCGATTTGTTCTATGTAATTCTTTGAAATAAGTATAGAAAGGTTCTCATCATCTAATTCTCCAGGAACAGTAGCTTTATTTATTGGCCAGTTCCTAAAGGCATTGTAGTAGCATAAAGCTTCTATGGGAATATTATAATATCTTGGACTATCATCCTCGGCATGATCTAGATATTGATTAACGTGTTTAGCCCAAGTAATTGTTTGTCTTCCAGCATCCCAGTCTAAGAAATCAGTGATAATCTTTTTATACCTATTCCAAGAATGGTTCTTAACCATTCTCCAAGGTTCTTTTGTCATGACTTCTTATCTATTATGGTTAACGAAGGTTTACTTGCTTTATTGAGAGGAGCTGTTGGATTAGGTCCTCCCAAAGGAGTGGGTTTTCGATGATTTACTACTCTTGGTACTACCAACCGTTCGATTTGATCACAGAATGGTAAGTATATCTCCAACCTGGATGCCAGCATACATAGATTCTTTCTTAATTCATCCATATATCCCCCAGGTTGAATCATCTTTGAATAAGTACTCCATAAGCTAGATATACTTTCGGATATCTTATCATAATACTGTACTTCAGTAGGACCCGTAGTAATTTGCTTTATCCTATCCCCTCTAGCATGTTCTCCAGGTGAATCACCATCTTGGTCTGGTCCAGTAGATTCAGTGGAGATAATTTCTCTAAAACTGTTTCCTGCAACCAACAGGATATTTTGTATTTGTATATTGAGATAATCCCATACAGCCAATTCCATAATTAATTGGTTTTCTAGTCCCTCATACCATAATTCATCATCATATTTATCGGGTGGTATAGTATGATTTACTAGTGGGAAGATATATAATTGCCATTTAGTGATGTATGCAGTTTTATCTTCTATGGTCATACTCTCATGTAATTCTTTGGGAATATACCTATCTATTAAATTGTAGATGGTATCCTGAAGAGTAGTATGCCCATAATTACATACAACTACGGTTCGAGTACAAGTCAAATCTAATCCATCAGAATTAGTGACATGTAAGGTTACATCATAAAATCCAGACTTCTCATAAGAGTAAGATTGATGTCTTCCACCATTGAAAACCTCTCCCTTATCATCGCCAAAGTCCCAGTCAAAAATGGATTTGGCCGGGACTTTGGTTAATACTCTAAATGAAACTTCCAGACCTGATGTTACATATGTGAAGTCTAGATTCTTTTTCATTTATATTCGGATTTGTTTATTCTTTGTTTTCTTCGAAATCTTCAAGTAAAACTTCAAGGATATCTTTTACGGTATCTTTCGGATCAGCTTCGATTTCATGTTTCTTAGCAATCAGCTTAGCTTCTTCAAGTGAATAAGCTTTGGCAATCTTACTGATTTCCATACCCTTTGCAAACTGAGCAGCTAACTTCTTGTCAAGCTTTTCGATATCCTCAGCAGTATACTTGGCAGTTTTGTTCTTTTCAGGAACTAAAACCAAGTGGCCAGAAACTAAAGCTTTCTGAATACGTTTTGTTCTGTACTGACGAGCAGTAAGTTCTCTCTCTTCGCCTTTTGCAATTGAAATACCAGTTACCTGGTCGTTAAAACTATAGGCATTAGCTCCAACAGTTACAATATAAGTAGTAGCCATAATCTTTTTATTTTAGGTTATAATATAAAACCCCGAACAGTTTCAATCCATTCTGTTCGGGGAGAAATTAGACAAAAATACAATGAAGAAATCCCGGATATTATTCTAAGTTAACCAATAGGTATGGGTCAATGTTCATGAAGCTCGGGAATCCAGCTTCAGAGAATCTCTTGTTAGCTGCCAACAGAAGAACAGCATCCTGGTACATCTTAGAGAAACCTGTAGTCAGAGAAGCATATACAGCTTCAGTCTGATTAGATACGATTCTTTCTGATTCAAGCATCAACTGTTTAGCCGTAAGCTTAATCAAAGCAGCACTGGTATCTACCATCAACAACTGCTGATCGGGAGTTCCCGGGTGAATATAGAAGTCAGCCTTGTTGGGAACCGGAGACTTGATATTCAGTGTAGCTTCTGTAGTTCCTGAGTGACGTTCTTTAAATTCAGGCAAGTTCAACATTTCGATAGCCTGGTCTTCACCACCAATCATAGTAGTAAAGTTACGGCCCATACGAGCAGCACGAACCCAGATATGCAACAAGTCTTTATAAGTAATACCGTTGGTTGTTTCATATACACCAATAACCGGAGCAGATTCAGAACCATCAGCTTTGTTACCGTTCATCAAAACATCCATTGCCAGAGTATCCATAGCATAACCCAACTGAATACCAAAGTCACGGAGATAGATTCCCAATACATCGATTGAAACGTAGTTCTTAACTTCGTCAGTAAGTTTAAATCCTTTACCGATTTTAAACAGAGAAACTGATTTCTGTCCGAAGCTTACATCTCCCAAAGGAATAGTTTCTGCTTCATTTACCTTAGCGGGAGCAGCATCCGACATATTTACCATCGGCATAGTTACCTGCAAACCATTGATTGATTGGTCTGAAGCAATGATGTTCGGGTAGAAAGGTGCCTGGCGCATACCAGTTGTAATAGCAGCACGGATGATTTCCGGTACAATCCAACGGATATTCTGTTGCGGCATAGTGAAGATGTTCTGCATTGTATCAATCTTAGGATTAATACCCAACTTTTCGAAAAAGGCATCCTGTGATACACCATATTTACCCTGTACCAGTTCTTCCAGAGTAACTTCAATAGGCAATGTGTTATTGGAACCCTGACGGTATGCTTCCAAACTTCTTACCATTTCTGGAAGTTCCTTTCTAAGGTCTTCCATTTTCAATTGTGCAAATTCTGTATTCATTGTTCTTTTAATGTTCAGTTAATGATTAGCGTACCAATACCTGGATAATGTCATTAGCTTCATCAGCCGGTACAATGCTAATGAATTTTGTTTCCTCTTCGGAAGCCTCTGCGGTAATAAAACGGTCAATCAACAGTTTATCTGTGGGTTTTACATAACCACATTCCAGGGTTTCTTTAGCTACCCAGTTTACAACCATGAAAGCTTCTACAGCTACGGTTACTTCTACAGGGAAATTTCTTTGAGCCTGATAAGCAGGATTAATGTTGTCGGTTACAGCTATACCCAGATAAACCTGGCTGCCATCCCCACCCGGGATATAGGGTTCGATATTACCATTAGTATCCAAAGCTACCGGCATACCCTGATGAATAACTTTGTCTTTTTTTACACAGAAAGCCTGATGCAACTTGTGAGATTCGCTCTTATAGATCACCGCTCTGGGAGTTTTTTCACCAAACAAAGTCATCGGTTGATCTTCGTTTACTAACTTAGTAGTAGGATGAAGTGTATTCATATTCTTCTTATTTTAGAGATTATTTTAATTTGTTTGAATAGATACCTTTCAGAATCTCTTCAGTACTCTTTTCGGAATTCTGAGCAGTATCTTGGTTATTAGATTTATCCTCTGGCTCAGTTGCAGAAGAAGCACGGCTTACATCGTGAGAACCGCATTTAGCACAGGTCATTGGGAATTTTTCTTCCAATCGAGCTTGGTAATCTTTAGTAAGAGAGATCAAAGTTACCATGCCGGTAGTTTCGGCATTCAACATTGTAACGATAGTTTCATCAGCTTTGTCACCCATAAGTTTTTTATAGGTTGCAACGGCATTTTCACGGAGAGATGCAATGTGGTTTTTACCTACCTGAGCCATTTCCTTCAGATTTGCAACTTCTGCATTCAGGTTAGTAACCTGTTCTGTAAGAGAAGTTTTTTCTGTAGTTAAGTTATCCACAGTAGTCTGAAGAGTATTACGAGAATTAACCAATTCCTGAATGGCTGCAAATGCAGTTTCCTCGTTCATCTCTGTACCTTCGGCAAGAGTAAGGCAATCTTTACCAAAGATTCTTTCTAAAAATTTTTGTAGTTCATTCATATCTTTATTATTAGGATTTTGATTTCCTTGGTTATCATCATAAGATTGGGAAGTATCGTTATTTTCACTGAACAAAGCTAGATCAGTTTTCGTATCATAGAAGAAATACTGTTTAGACTTATCATCCCTATATTCTTCGTATGAAGCCCAAGTTCTCTTGGCAAAATTAGGGTTAATGATTTTACCATCATCCCCAATCTTCTGAGCAAAAGCATCAGCTCCATGAGATACCAAAGAAGTTTCTAAGTATCTTACTACCTCAGTAACGATTCTTCGTACCATAACTCCCTTAGAATCATAGGTACCTAATTTCTGGTAGAATTCATTATCTTCCATATTTGGGTGAGACTTATCCCACTTAAACTGTACTGTTACTGAATTAGAATGGATAGATGGAGGATCCATAAGAATGCCTCTAGCAATTCTCGGATTTGCTTTACCATCAATCTTTAATATACCATTAATACCTGCAGGAATAACAAAAGAACCATCCTTGTATTCATCTTGCCAGATAACTTGTGATACAGCTCCAATAGCATTACCAATATTAGTCTCATGGTCACAGTTTACTGTTTGTCCTAAGAGCATTCTCATAGAAGCTTTTAATACTCCATTTTGACCAAAATCGGTAGGATTCCAGTTCTTAGACACAATAGTTGCAGATAATAATCTGAACATTGGTTCGATAAACTCTTCATCTTTAGGAGTAAGTTCTTCTGGCTTCAAGTCAGGATAATAGGTATTATAATCTATTTCTCCTCCCCAAAAACCAAATTGACTAACTGACTCCTTAGAAGTTTGAGCCCATTTATAAAAATTCTCCGAGAAGGTTTGTGGTTCTATGGGTGTTGGGATATACCCAGCCATTATAGTATGACCACTACCTATCACTAAAGAATCCAAATGTTCTCTGTTCTTTTTAGTAATCGGTTTACTCATCTTGATTTAGTATTTTGATCTCCTCGTGAAGGAGCCGGGTTATTTTTATCTCTTGATCTACGAGCAGATTGGTTTTTATCCTCCTGTCTCTGTTTTTTCTTAGTACCCTCTTGTGGGTCTGAATTACCTCCCTTAGCAAATTGATCCTCTAATGAAACTCGAGGTTCTTCTTCTGAAGGAGAATCATAACCCATTTCCCAAGCATATTGATATTGAGAAATGATACCTGCTTTGTAAAGCAAGTCAAGGTTCTGAATCTTATACTGTCTACCTTGTTGGATTTTAACCTCATCGGAGATAGTAGATGATCCCCAAGTAATGGATATTCCCTTGCAATCAAAGCCAGCCAGACGTAGTTCTAGTTCATAAATAAACTTAAGAACATAAGAAACTATCATTTGGATATTCTTCAGCTGACTTATAAGCTTAGAAAGCATAATACCAGTTGCTCCTTCTCCAATGGAAGCTTGTACTCCAATTAGGTTACCATTTACTCCCAAACCATTAGCAACTGATTGCTGGTTCATATTCCAGGGTTTATCAATATTGCTCATCTCTTTTGAAGTAGAGTTAAGTTTAAACTGGTGATCATCAATGTAACCAGTTACTACTCCATCCTTCATACCCTCCCTTACATTCTGTTTCAAACGTATTAGCTCTCTATTTAACCTTTTAGTATAAGCTTCTACATTTTCATTGGGTTTCTGTTGTGGTTTTTCCATCAAAGCTTCTAGAAAACCAACCATACCACAGATTTCCATGATATGCTTAAAATTGGTTTTCATATCATGCTGACCCTTTAATGAATCCAATGATGCCATGAAAGGAGGTATCCCATAGGGTTCATCGGTATCATTATACATGCCAACATAACAATAGGTCTCTGTATTAAGTTTGATATAATCTTGCTTATTCGACCCATTCCAAAGAGTGTTCCTCTGATAGGGGCTATATACACCATTATTCTCTCTTTTGAATACTATTCTGTCTGGTTTGAGGAATAATACAGTAGCTAAACCTTCAAGCTTTTCATTGGGTACAGCTTCTACTGAGATAGCTCCACTAATCATCAATTGGACTATCATTTTGTTTACCAAGCCATCCATACCAGCAGTATAATTAGACCATTTGGGAGATACCTTAGAAAGATGATCTCTCATCTTATCAGCCTCTTTATCGGTATTATTAGGGAATGTTATATTGTGACCAGTATTAGCAAGCTTAAACATATCCTGTAAAGCTATGTTAACATCTGGATTCACTTTATATAAATCCCTTAAAAGCTGAATCACTTCAACACGAAAAGAAGGCGTAACCATCTGAGTTAAGCCTTTCAATGTATGAATGAAGTTACCTGGTTCATCATCCGGTTCCGATACTCTACCGGGTGAAATAGGTACCTCCTCTTTTTTACTTGGAGGATTAGCCTTGTTTTCTTGTATTGGAGATCGATTCCTTTTATCGAATCCAAAAAACTTAAGAATTTTCATTTCGGTTGTATTATTACATTAGTTTTTCCTTTTCGTATGTGATTACATATTGCTTTGCCAAATATATCATCATCAGAATAAACATCTCCTTCCAAATCCACATCTACAGCAGAAGTATTATTTCTGTGTTTACCCATAGCCACTGGTCTACCCAAGCCATCATATATAAAGGTAGGAGCTTCTTGAACAAAGAAAGGATCCTTCACAATGATATTCTCTTCTCGAATATCTTGTTCTAGACCCTCTATAATTACTGAACGATTCTTTTGGGTAGTTAACCAACCTGGAGATTTATCAACCTCGGGTCTGGACTTACCTTTCTTTTTCAGAAGCTTTTGATAGTAGTATAGATTAGGGTAACCTTCTGACTGAAGAGCAGAAGTTACTGCTAACCCAACGTCGTTAGATTCTGGAGCTACAACAGCAAAATTAAATAATTGCCCAGTATCTCCCAGTAACCTAGCATATTTATCTACTGCCATTCTTCCCTTATACACAACTTGTTCTTCTCCCAGCTTGTCCATACAAGTGAAAGAAGAATAGTCTGAGCCTCTACCTGTTGCAACGTCTGCACCGATAAAGTACTGTTTATTTGGATCTGGTTCGTTGAATTGTCTATACTGACGATTGAAACGATATTTTAAAACTGGATAATCACTTAAGCAATCTTCGATAGCCTTGATATCTGCCATATCAAATACTGTATTACCTGAAGAAAGAAAGTCTCCATCGATTTCTTGTGCAGTTCTTTTTGGACCTAATGCAGAAGCCATCTGGTCATACCAAGATTGATCCCGTTCTGGGTGCATCTGCCAATATAATCGAATAGCATTGAAAGGATTACCTCCAGCTATAGCATCTACCCATGTTGAATGGTAAAAATTACCCATACCGTATGGAGTAGAATTGATGATGGCTGAACCTCCGGTGGAAAGCGTAGGGAAGGCAGCTGCCCAAATAGCTGAAGCCCACCGAACGATTGCAGCCTCATCAATTACCAGGAGAGAAAGAGATTCTGAACGACCGGCTTCGGAAGATGTTGGAATGGATTCTATGAATGAACCATTATCAAATTCAATCATAGAGGCAGAACCAAATTCTCCAGTTCTTCCGTTGATTATCGGGGTTTGCATATACCATGGAAGATTCTTATACATGAACTTAATCTTCTTAAGTACCTTTTTAGCTGTAGTATCCTTAATGGAGATAATGTTTATCTTCTTATTAGGATGATATGATGCCAGCCATAAGCAGTACATAGATATAAGTTCTGTAATACCCGCTTGCCTGAACTTTAACAAGATATTGAATCTCTGGAGTATAAATTGGTATAGTACGGCTTTTTGATACGGATATAATTCAAATCGAACCTTTCCTCTCACTGGATGTATCACATAACAAAAAAGACTGAAAAAGAAAACATCCGTTGTAACCCTAGATAGATTAGATAATTCTTCTCTTGTAAGGTTAGTGGGTGTTTCCTGTATCTTCTTTGCCATAAAATCTAAAATTTATAAGTTACTACCAGTTCTAAATCAGTTTTGATACCTGAGAAATATCTTGGGTAATAAAAACTGTTTATCCCCAGTTTGTAATTAAATCTCTTAGTCTCGATTGAAATTCCTGTTCCCAAATCCCATAGATTGTTAAAGGGTCGGTACTTACCATAAACATAAGGAACTAATCTTATTCTAGATTTGATTTCTTGTGTGGTAAGTTTTCCGTTATACCAAGAATACTTGTAGTTATTAGTGTCGATATTGAATAACCTACTAGAATAAATTCCTGAGTTTTGATTAAGGAAACTCAATGTAAGTTGATTCTTATCGATTACTAATTGAACAAGAGAATCCTTCTCTGAGATTATAGAATCAGGATTATTAGCGGTATGAATAGGCTTATCCCAATTCTGATAATTGTAAAGAAGGATTCTACTTGGGTTAAGTAAATTATCGTAGGAAATTGGCAGGAAATCTTTCCTCAAATAAATTGTATCAGTATGTTGAATGATCTCTTTATCAGGTAACATACTGAGTTGTTGATTCAGTTTGTAATTCCTGAAGCAAAGGTAAATAGTAAATCCTAGTAAAAGGACTACCATGGCAACTTTAAGCTTCTTCATCTTTTGATCTGAGATAGGCATCTTTTGTTTTGTATCTATCAATTATTACTCCCAAAATTACTTTGAAATTATTACTGAAGTCAGTAGTCGGAATTCTAAATCGAATATCGATTCCTTTTGAATCTTGAGTAATACTCATTCTGATTTTTCCCTTGTGACTCTTTACAATTCGATTATAAAAAGTTGCCAAGAGATTAAACATACTCTTCAGATTTTTCGGTAATATCTCCGTTCTGTATAAAATTTCTTTGTTCATTGTTACTTGAGTTTTTCGGTTTCAATTCATAATAGTCAACTCACTCTATATCAGGTGCTTGGCATTCATTTGCCAAGTCTGGCATAAGCCAACTAATTCAAATTCAATCAGTTACGAAACTGGCTTTGTTTTTCCCTTAACAATCCCTTTTCCTGATTGATTCTTATATCAGTATTCCTTATTCCAATATTCCTTATTCCAATACCCTTTAAAAGCCTATTAGATTTATATAGGGGGATTCACTTGAAATTAAGGCATTTCTTAAACCATAATCCTACTTCATATACTGACCCTTTGCTCAAGGTATACCTAGCTTTATTTAACCAGTAATGATAAGTCTTAGGATCCCAAGTTGCAAATCCCCGAATAAACACTCGGTAATTTTCGGGGAATCCCATAATTGCCTTGAAATCATAAATACCCAAAGGATACCCATCAGGTCTAAATTGCCTATCTGAGGGTCTGAGTGTTAAAGGTGGTTTATCATTTTCTAATCGATATACTCCTGGTAAAGTACTCATCTTAGCAGTTTTGATTGGCCATTTCTTTTCATCTTTGAAATCCTTAATCCAAAGCTGTCTAACCTGTCTAACTGTAAGATTTTTCTTTTCAGGTAATTTCCGATAATCATACATGGCTAAAACTTTATCAGTGAAAGGGATAAAAGCTTCCTCTGGAGCTGGTACTAGTAAATCTCTAGTAAGTTTTGGAGTATTTACTTGAAACACTTCATTAAATGAATTCAAATACTTCTTACCCTTGTCTAAATGAACTCCGATAATTACTAATCTTTTTCTTGATACTTGGGAGTTTCCGAAGTCAGAAACGCTTCTTTCGTGAAAAATAAGTTTATAGTTCTTAAAGAAATCCGTTAACATTTCTTTAGAAATGAGGGATAGCAATCTTGGTAGGTTTTCTATAAGAAAGAGAGCAGGTTCGTAATATTGAATTGCTTGAAATACTAGTTGTATACTTTTATTACTTTTAGGGTCTCCCAGGGTCTTAGATTTAGATAATCTCATTACTGAGCAACTACCACAATCAGGGCTAGATAATATGATATCTGGATGCCAATCTTCTGGTAGTTCATACCCTTTTAAGAAAGGTATGCCTTTGAAATTAGCTTTCCACTGTTCTTCTCTACCGGTATGGAATACTCCACGAGGTTCTATATTTCCAATAAGTTTATCTCTAAAAGGGAATAGGAGGGCTCCTTGCCCTCCACATACTCCCAGTACTTTTAAGTCTTTCATTTCTTGTAACTTCTCAATTTTATGTATTTGAACCAAGCATAATGCTTCCTAGTTGAAATATAATCCAGGTTCGAATCATTATTATGAGCTTCTTCTTCAAAGCTTACATCATGATATCTTTCATTTTGCTTGTTCCATTTAGCAAAACAAAGAATGATTAAGTACTCGATTCCGTACCAAAGGTAGAAAAATATACCTAACATCTCGGTCATTTGCTTTGAATGTATGTGTTCATGATTATAATCTACTTCGGTAAATTTAGCCCCTTTTCTTACAAATACTAACCCAAAAAGGTTGATGGCTTTGTACCCTTTGAAAGGTATTAGGTTGTTATAAATTATTTTCATAGCTTATCTTTGAAGTTTTCGTAGGTATTTCTCAGCTTTTGGTCGTAGTTATTGTCTTTGTAACCAGGACCATTGTATCCTTTAGCGAAAGCATCCCAGTCTTTTGCCTTCAAATGCTTCACTAAACCAGAGTTATAGAGGAAATGATACATCATTTCTAGCTGCATTTCATGAGATTCAGACATCTTTTTGATCATTTCATCTACTGATTGACATCCACAAAGTTGATAATTGAATCCCATAATCTGTCCCAATCCCCAAGAAGTGGCTAAATTAGCACAGTTTTCATCAATTTTACGAGCTGCTTCGAGTCTTTTCCACTCTTCTTCACCTCCTAAGTAGAATTCTTTGGTCCATTTTTGATAAACTAGGGATGGATTTCTCTTGGCTAGGTCATATAAATAGGTTCTTTTGCCTTCCTTATCCAACTTTTCCTTCAATTGTTTCCACATAATGTGACCTTCGAAGAGAATTTGAGGTCTACCAGATGGTAAAAATCCGTCTCGATTACCACATTCTACTACGGTTACTGTTTTTAACAGAGCTGGTTCAAGGTTTAACTTGTTTGCAACCTTGGCAATTAATTCGTTAGTAAGTTTATCCATAATATAAATTCTTAGAGTTTACATTAAAGATGGTAAAGTATTGCTTGTAGCCTTTCTTAGGTGGATATATCGAGTTCTATTTATCAATGAATAAATAATTTAATTATGGATATGGGAAAGAAACAACAGATTATGGTTGATTGGTTTAAGAAAACCTTAGATGAATCGAAAAAACCTTGGAATACCCAGGTATATTTGATAACGGATAAATATCATGTTTACATTGCTAACAAGGATATCAGATTAATAGGGAGTAGTTTCGGTAAGGCAATAGATAGACCTCTGAAATATTTCTTATTCACTGATGGTAAGGTACAGTATTTCAACAGTATAGAATTTCTTGGCTATTTGCCTTTCGAATTAAGGGACGAATACCCAGTCAATTGCAAACCTCTAAATCCTTGGGAATACGACTACTACCGTCAGCATGGTATAACCTCAGAAGATTTGCAGAATTTATTCAATAAAGATTGATATTTAAAAATAAAATAGTATATTTGTATAACAAAAATAAATACATTATTTATATGAAAAAAGAAATAGTAAAACTCAAAGAGGGTAACTCGGTAATTTACCAAGACAAAACCCTAATGGAAAAGGCAAACGTAGTATCTATCGATAAAAAGAAAGGTACTGCAATATTATCTAACAAGGTAATAATTACTAGAACAACAAATCTAGAGGGTCAATTTACTCGATTAGATGGAAAAGGTAATGCAATAATCCTACCTTGTACTCCAGAGAATGAACAGAAGTACAATGCCTTTATTGCATATCACCAATCCAAGAAATCCCTAGAGGCAATCAAAAAATGGTTGGATGATAATGGGAAATCCCAAGATGATGAAATCCTTGAGAAAGTGATAACCTTAGATAAGAAACTTAAGAAACTAATTGAAAAACTCAATGAATAGTACTTGGATAATATTAGGCATAATCTATGGGATATGCCTAATCCCCTCTATATTTCTAACCAAGCTGTTATGTCAAGAAATCAGGATGATAAGACCTCATCTATTATTCCTTACAATCTGGTTAGTATTACCGTTATTTCCTATTTACCTAATATTCTTTAAAAAGAAAAACAATGGCTAGAATTAAAGATTACGACGAAGATTTATCTGCCCCTAAACTTCTAAGAGAAAGGGCAAGAGATAGCAAGGGTAGGTTCATTAAAAAGGACCTACCACCATACCTGGGAGCTGAGCAAGTATTGAAACCTAAGAACTACTATCACTTCGATAGTCACGGTAATTATAAGGGTAGCTCAATGAATTTTGATGCTATGGTATGCCTTGGCTTTACTTGGTTGAAGTTACTGGGAGTAGCATTAATGATGTTGCTATGGCCTATAGTATTTATATATGCCCTTAATGATGGGATAGAGGGATATCCATTTAAGAAGTATGCAATCCCTTATACCTTTATCCTAGTGGCTTGGTTTATAATATTCTTATATGGATTAGTATCATGAGCAATATCGATGAAAAGGCAAAGAATAACTTCACCATAGAGATGAGGATATTCGAAAACTATGAGAAGGTGAAGCATGAGATAATCAAGGCAATCGATTTCTTAAGGCATAGTGGAAATTGTATGGGAATGTGTAATCTATTCAAGATAATGAATCATCGGTTATGGGAAAATGTTATCAAACCCTGGTTCCAACCTGAAAGGTTTGGTATTACCCATGTTTGGTTTGTTTTTGATCATAGTAAGTATTTTTGTTCTGAGGAATATCTCTTAAGTAATGGGAAACTTCATACCATTAAAGGTATACAATGGGTTGAAATCTCTTTAAGTTTGGTATTTGATGATAGGAGATATGGCTATTGGTTTCCTCCCTATAAAAAGTATATCCCACATAGGATTAAGGTTTTGAAATTAGCTTTAAAGGATTTGGAAAGGATTAAGGAAGAGTATGGTAAGGATTGATAGATTAAGAGAAGATAGTGAAAAGAGAATCTTAAGATGTTCTGAAGGTAAGAGTATTTGGTATCAGATTTGGATTGACCCAGGAGATATGATGAGAATAGAACCTTTATTAGAAGGAGGTAAAAGGTTGTGGTGTATTGAGATTCAGAAGTATTATGTTTTCTTTTATGAAGTAAGGAATGGTAGAAGGATTATTGGGAAGAATAGGATTAAGGAGATATTGGATATTCTTTTGTAGGGATGAATGCCAGGGATGTTTTTATTCTCTGGCTTCTTTGTGTGTTGTGTCTTGGTATGCCCTTAACGTGTGTGTAGGAAATTTTTGTGTAGTATGTTCAAGGCTTTTCTAGGCAATGCCCTTAATACGAGGAGGTAAAAAGTTGTGGCAGTAAATTCGGGGTACGGTAGCCCTTATTTAGAATAAGTAAAATAAAAAGTAAGGGACAAGAATCCCTTACTAGTAAAAGTTATTTATTAAAAATTTTTATTCTAGCTTTGTCCCTTTCTTGTTGCTTTTTGAAAATTTTTAATAAATTCTTTATTTCGGTTTCGGTTTCAAATTGATACATTAAATAATGAAAGTACGATTTTAAAGTAAATCGAAATAAAGAAGTTTTTTTGTAAGCTTCGAGTTCAAAAAAATTTAAAGCGTTTAAATGAATTAGATACGCTTTATATTGATTTTTTTCATCTCGATAAACGATAAATCCATGACTTTTTTTTAATGCTAAATAGCTCAAAATTAAACCGTATATAATCAAACTTAAATCTACAATGAATAACACTACTAACATAATATCTTTTGATTTATGGATAGGGAATTAATTCCCTATCCTAATTAAACAATTTATTTTTTTACAATCTGTAAAGCTTTTTTCAAAATTTCTTTGTTTGTTTCTTTCATATTTTCAGAACAAACAGAACTTAATGAAAAATCATTTACTTTATAAACTTGCTTGTAAAAATCTAAAAACGCTTTTTTTAGTTTTTCTAATCGTGCTTTGTCCTTTTCTTGTGTCAAAGATTCAGAAAGAGATAAGATAGTATTTCTAAACTTTTTTCGAGCAACTTTTTTTTCTTTGTCCGAAAGTTCAGAAAAAATTTCTTCTTTGTAAATATCTGATTTTTTTACACCGAAAGAAGTTTTTAAAAGACCCTCAGTATTTTTGTTTAAATTTGCTAAAATATCTTTATAAAGAATATTATTAGCTTTGCTTTGTGCTTTTGCTTTTTTTGCACTCACTTTGTTTACTTTTTCTTTTGAAGAATTTTCAACAACTTTGTTCTCAACTACTGAAACTAGATTTTCTTGTGTCATACAATTACGCACTCCTTAAGTTTTTTATATCCTTGTCTTAAAGAGTTGAAACGATTTTATCGGTTCAAACAAGGATTGATTAATATTTGTTTTTTAATTACATTGCAAAGATAAGAACTATTTTTTAATCTACAAAATTTTCAAAGATTTTTTTTTGAAAATTTTTCTCATTAAATTTTAGAGACCTCTCTTTGTTTCTGTATTGCAAATATAAGGACTTTATTTTATATATGCAAAATATTTCGAGAAAAATTTTTGTTAAAAATGAATTTTATTATTTTAAGAATAATTTTCAGAAAATATTTGCATATCTCAAAAATTTTTATCAAATTTCCACCCATTAACCTCCGGGCGGCCTAAATTGCCCGCACGTTGTCCGCTATATAATACCTGTATGATAACAAGTTAAGGCCATCTATGGTTCCATTACTATATCCTCTTGGTAATCCTCGTACTAAATCCCCATGGCCAGAAGATTCTAGGGGATTTTCGGAGGGCCTTTTAAGTGGCTATAGAATATCTGTATATTATATGCTTATACCTGAAGGCCCTATATGGTCGATAGTTAGCGTACTTAGGTAAGCCTTATAAGATCTATAGATAGGCCTAGTGGGTTCTTATATAAGGCTAGTAAGTATATGTGTAGTAAAGCTCTAGTACCTCTTAGGTAATCATATGAAGTCTATAGATGGCCTCTTAGGTATGTACATAGAAAAGCCCAGGTACCTTAGTTAGGCCTGGGCAATATTCTTATTCTTGGCAACCTATGGTACTATCTGAGTCTAGGATTATTATATGTTCTGATTCATATATGGGTTCTTGGTTTGTGGGTTTATTCGTTTGGCAATGGGATATAGTACCGGTATAGATATCGTATAAGAAAATATGTAGGCCTTGGGTTAGGTCTAGTTTGTTTATTTCTTCTTGTTCTCTTAGAGTCCAGGTGTCAATGGCATCATCCTTGAGAATCTTGGTTAGGTATTCGAAATTGGTTTCCATTGTGATATATGTATTATAGGGTTAGTATTCGCAATATTCTCGTTCAAGGTATATGTTGAAGTCTTTGAAAAGTTTTATACCAGGTATAGGACCATCCTCGTCTTCGTCCCAGGCATAGTATTCGATAAAGGTAGGAGTATAGCCTTCTACGTCTGTGACTAAGATCTCGTAATAGTAGTCTGGTTTGAAGTCTTCGATAAAGTTCTTGACAAAGCCTTGAATAATGTTAGGCTCTCCACTGGTAATACCTGTAAGGATTTGTGTTAATCGGTTTGATAATTCTTCTGGGTTCATAGGTAATGGGTTTTAATAATTAATACTTTATATTTATTATGCTGCAAATATAAGAACAATATTTTAAATATGCAATATCCCCGATTGCCTTTCGAAGGCCCCTAATGTCCTAGAATTATCTAAAATAACCATAATATAAAATACTTATGCAATTAACAACAATATTACTAGGATGGCAATTAAAATTGGCTCCTTGATTGCCTAGAAATTTATTAAATCCGAGGCCATTTATGGCATATTTTGTGTACCTAGTTTTATAAAATCCAAGCCTAAAATGGCCACTCTAGGTACACAATTTTAATATAAATCCTAGCCTCTTGGCAATTAAAATCCGAGTCTAGGTACACAAAATCACAACCTAAATCCTAGATTACACAAACTAGCCAAACAGAACACTTTTCAATTACACGTGTGAAGCTAAAATACATACGTATCTAAATCCCACCCATATTAGTATATTATATATAGGCGTTACTAAAATAGCTACGTGTCAAAAAGGCTCATATACGTATCTCAAAAACTATTGCCAGAGTGTACTTTTTGCTTTTCTGTGATTTGAGGGGCCATGTATGGTGATTTTATTGCCTAAAATGGCCTTTGGGGCCTCAAGGATTTAGTACTTTAAATTTTGAGAGCTATAGTGTTTGGTATAGTAGAGGCAGCCTTCAAGTGTATGTTCCTGACCTTTTCGAAAAACCCCCGTTGGTACACAGAAAAAAAGGGAAACCAAGATCCTAAGATATGTATATTAGTATTAGTTATATGTATTATATATTGATTGTGATATAGGGGATTTGTATCTTAGTTAGTGATATGTGTATATTCAGATTAGGTGTGTATGAGGTTAATTGTATACCTTGTTATATATTATTTGTATATTTCTTTGTTGGGAGTGGGGTAGGTGGGTTGTGTACCTAGTATCTGTATACTTGGTTTTATTTTGTTTGAGGGGTAATTGATTATATACTTGGTTTGTGTACACAGAAATACCTAGAGTTTTCTAGGCTCTAGGTATTCTTTTTATTTATCTTTTGTGGTGTTGGGAGAGAGGGATACTAGATCTTCTGGGTTCTGAAGTATGTCCTGTAGGTATGGGTTTATCTCTTGGATGTTATACTGGGCTTGGAACCTAGAGATGGTACCCTTTAGTTCATCTATTAGAGTATCATAGAGGTTATTGTATATTATCTCTTTGATTTTGGTTTGGACTTTTTTGTTTTGTTCTAAGGGTATTTGTCGGGTGGTTGAGACTTGGATTTCTATTGGTTTCTCTAGGTCTGGTACCGTTGGTAGGTTACCCATATAATCTAGTCCAGAGATGAATTCTAATATTTCTTCGTTGGACATAGATAATATATAGTTTGGCTCTTTGTATACTTCGCAGGTTAGTATTTGATTATCATTCTGACTGATTGTGATTTGTGATAAAGTTTTCATTGTTTTAGTTATTTTTTAATTGTTTGAGTAGGTTTGATATCTCAAGTTGACGGAGGATTTCTGTTTCCTTGTGATTGGATTCCCATCTCTTGATGGCATTGTAAATACAGGTATATCTGGTTATCATCTCTTCCGCTTGGTCTTTGTCTTGAATAAAGGATTTTAGGTGTTTTTTGAGATCCATTACGATTATATCTTGGTGTTCTGGAGTTAATTGAAGGATTCCGAATAGGATAGCCTCTACCTGAGAAGGAGAATAATCATAGTATTGGTCATCAGCACCTTTGGTTAAATCCATGAGAATAAGATTTTCTCTCAAGTTTTCGAATAAGTCATCCTCTGAAGCATAGGTAATAATATACCCAAGGAACTTGTCAAAGGGTTCGTCTTCTATCAAGATTTCGTAAATCTCGATGTAGTCGGTAGTGTCATTAATAATGAGTCCATCAGTATAGTCATAAGTATAAATGGTATAGGGATTAAGAAGTAATTTCTTAAGGTCTTGGATATTTTCTAATATTTTCATAAGTTCTTTGTTTTAGATGGTTATTTTTTCTCTTGGCATTGTTAGGACTTCATAGATAGCATCATCTATGTTGATATCGAAAAAGGAAGTATGGGAAATGATTTCCTCTAGGTCTTCCTCTTTTGGTTCCCATCCGTAGTATCGGGCAATGATATATGATTTGAGTACATCCCTGATATCTAAGTCATAAGTACCTATGTGATAGGTACTCATGATGTAGGCAATTGTTTTCATGATATTATCCGAGTAATTGTTTTTCGAATGTTTCTTGGTCATCGGGATCTGGCCAGTTAATGGATTCTTCCATGTATTCAATGACTAAGTCCATGAATTGTGCCTGTAATTCTGGAGTAAGTGTTGAAATTTCTGTTTGTACTTCCCGTTGGATTTGGTCGTAGTGATAAGCAAAGATTCTGCGGATACGGGTTGAGATACCGGCATACTTTTTTAATAATTCATTATTTTTCATAAGTCTACAAATTAAAATGTTAATAATTAAATTTTACTTTGCAAATATAATATATTTATTTTATATATGCAAACCAGGGTTATCATGGCTGAGGAATGGGTATGATATCTGTTATGATAACCTTTTCTGAAGTAAGATTCCAATAGTTCTGGATTTCTTTCAAGGCATCAATCATATGTAGATGTTCTGGTATTAGTTCCTCTCCAGGATATTTGAGGTAATCTCTTATTTGTTCTGTTCGATAATTGATGGTAAAGGCTTGAGTATCCTTTAGTATTTCACGTACATGCGTTTGTCCGATATTATTTACCTGTATATTATCGAATACCTGATATGAAATTAGAAATCTACCTTGGGTTAGCATATATCTCCATTATTTGTTCATATTTATCCGTGCTAGTAAAAGTATCAAGGAAATAATTATATTCCTTCTCATTAGTATGGAATGGATGCTTGTGCAATTCATATTTGCAATAATGTTCCCATGGATTGCCTGGTATGAATGTATCTAAGTTAGGCCCAGAGGAATTAAGGAATAGGACTAAGATAAGCCCTAGTCCCATGTAATATAATGCTGTTCTCATAATTCGTTACAGATTAGTTCTATGTCAGTTAATTGATTCATGTATTCCTCTTCTGAAGATATATCTAGGGATTTACATGCTATATAGTGACCGTACATGGATATACCTGATTCATATCCTTGGTCATCATTTAGGAAATTAGCTAAGCCTTTCCTTTCGATTTCGATTACTGGATAGGGAGGTTCTCCATTGGTTGCTTCCTTATCGAAGGTAGCAAAGTCATAAGTATCTGTATCATCGGTCATAGTAGAGAATATTTCGATTAGCCAGGTAAAGTCCTCTAAGGGTACTTTGTCTAGCCATTCCCATCCGATTGGGTATTGGTTTACTGTTATGATTGGTTCCATATTATAGTTCTTTTAAAATTGCTGTTTTAAATCCGTTTGCTGTAAGTTCTTGAGTCTCTATGTGTACAAGTTCAAAGTAATTCTCTATGTCTTGGATAGTTTTGAAATGTAAAGGTACATGGTCTTTATCGGCATCATAACCATATTCGTTTTCTACTTGGTCTACCAGTTCTTGGTAAGCTTTACCTGGGTGCTCTTCCAAGGAATGATAAATTCCTTGGATATAATGGCCTTCTATGATTACTAGGGTTGTTATTGTTAGTCTCATGGCATTAGAATTCTAAGTTAAACACTTGAATGGTAAGCATACTTGGGAAGTTCCCTCCTTCATAATGGATATTAGAAGTATTAGAGTAATTGTAGAAATTATCCTTCAGTGATATCTTAAGAATATCTAATAGCAATGGATATAACTTGTACTGATTAGCCCTTAGCCATTCGTTATATTCCTGGATATCCGATTCTGAAGTAAAAGTAGCAGAGAGTTGGATAAATGGTTTATCCAAAGAATCCGGGTTATGGATATTTGTCTTAAGCCAAACCTTGGAAAGCATATGAGATTCCTTTTGCATTAGGTTGACTGAACCAGTATTTTGCCATTGTTCGTATTGGTAAATTGTGATACCGGTTTTGAGTGCTGTTGTGATGTTGTTCAAGTTCATGACTGCCTAAATTTTAAATGAATAATATATTTCTTTTCTCTGATGCAAATTTAAGAATAATAAATTAAATATGCAATATCCCAGATTACTTAGCTGAGGCTTCTATTGGGTATCTGATAGAGCCTTTTCTGAATAAGGAAGAGGCCATTAATGGATTTTACATATTTCGCATCTTTACGGAAGGCATCTGGATTCTTTTTCTTAAACTGATGCCACCAATCATCATATTCTTCAAGGGTTTTGAATACCTTGTTTAAATCCTTAGTTGGACCCGTTAACTGAATGGTCTTAGGCCATACTTTAACATCTATTCTCTTACCTTCATTGAAATATATACGAGAAGGTATAATTACTTCATCTGGACCTGGATGTGGAGTTGTGCTCATAATTTCGTTATTGTAAAAGTTATGTAATTGTCTTTAGTTATCACAAATGTAATGATAGCATTACCTTGTACTGAAATAGATAGAGATTCGGGAGTATCTGCTAATATGTAGTAACTTAAGAAGTTAGCTCTAAGCAAATTAGTAAGTACTCCCCTTAGTCTGAACAATGTACAGTTATCAGGATTACCATAGATTACTGATTGAAGGTATTGGTCCTGATGGTTAAGGTGATACCATCTTAATCTAGCCAAGTTTAGTTTCTCGGCTAGATCAAATTGTACCATGTTTAAGATTCTTCTTATTGGTGTCATACTGTAAAGGTAATTTGCATTATGTTTGAAGATATTCTGTTGATAGATTTGATATTAGCTTCCCCATCAGTAAAGTTCATGGCAAATCTTACCAGAGAATCTGCAGCACCATTAGAAGTATCAGGAGTTTGAAATAAGAAAGAGTATATTGCAAATCCATCCTGTTTAGATATCATTGCAGATAATGCTAAGCATTGGTTTTCAACATAAGTATTAACTAATAGATTCATTAGATTGTTGCTGTAATCCATGGTTTCCTTTAGGTCTAAGGAAAATAACTCTTGGATTTGAAGACCTAAGTTAGTAACTAATTGGTCTACGTGTTTAGTGGTTTGGAGGATTTCATTATTTTTCATAAGTCTAAATTTTAAAAATGTTATTAATTATTTTCTTTATGCAAATATAACTACTTTATTTTATATATGCAAATTCTGGAATACTAAGCTGAGGATGTGTGTAAACGCTAAGAAAGGCAGATGGTTAGTCTGCCTTTCGAATTTATACTCTATATCGGATTAAATTCCATCTATCGTTTACTAGCCTGAATATCCAAAGATAATGATTAGTGAACTCGAATAGCTTACTATATTCAGAGGTTTCAAATACCAAGAGATCTGAGTTCTTTTCTAGGATATTGAAATGGATGGTTTTATTAGTACCCTTTCGAAGTATCTCTCTGAGATCATTCTTTAGAGTGTCATCCGAAATGAACATGTTATATCGTTTCTCCATATAATCCAGGTACTTCTCTCTGATATCTGGATATATTCTAGATTGGCTTACGTTAAACTGTTTCGTTTTCATCTTGATTTTCTTGATTTATATTACGTTCGATAATGTTTTGAATACATATTCTTCGGCCCTCTTCTTCTGCCTGGTCCCGAATATAGGTAAGAGAATGATTAAGAAATAACATATCTGTATCATAATTCCTCTTGAATACCAGTAATTCGAATTCCTTTAACCAGTTATGTTGCATCAATTCTAGTATCTCCTCTAAACTGACATGGTCTGTATCCATATATCCTTGGCATTTATACCATATATCTGTAAAGACTCCCGTAATATATTCGGGTATCTTAAATCTATCAGATACTTCATGGGCTGGAACTAAACCCTTAGCAGCTTGGTATTTTTCTTTGGTTATTACCATGTCTGATTTACCTGATAGCTTTCTACTAAGGTTAACTATAAGGGGTACCTTGTAGTATAATAGGTAAGGTTCTTTGTCATATACCCAGTATCTGCTTTTGTATTCCTGATAGATTAGTACATAAGGCTTATCTGAATACATGCCAAATAGTCTCATATAAGCTGATAGGTAATTCTCTAGGTCTTTAGCACATTGTATATTCTGATTGAATACTACCTTAGTATCTTCTAGGTAGATTAGATTCAGGGAATAACTTAACTCTGGTTCCCGTTTACGAAATCTGTTGAATAGGTTTTTGATGTTCATAATGTCTAATATGTAAAATTAATGAATACTGTTCTGGTTCCTTTGAAGAAAGCTTCATGATTGTAGTCTTCGTATTTATGGCAAGCATAAGTTTTAGAAGACCTATCATAATGATCTCTTACCCATACTGGACTAGATTCAGAATCTTTTAATCTGAATAGTGTACCTGGTTTAACTGTTTTTAATGTGGTTTTATCCATAATCTTATTATTTATTTTGATGCAAATTTAAGAATAATAAATTAATTATGCAATAAACCTCGATTACCTGTTGAGGAATTGTTCGGCTATTGATGTAGGCTCTTTTTCTTCATATTGCTCTTCATCTAAATAGATATCCATTTCTGGGTCTGGATCCTCGGGATCTATGTTAGCCTCTATCTCTCTTCTTAATTCATGATGTTCCTTTGAAGAGAGTTCCATAGCTCCCTTGTAATCATCGGTAATTTGCCTCATCTCTGCAGTATTCAAAGTAAGGCCCTCTTTGGTAGTATCAATTCCCTCTTGCTTAGTAGCAACTACCTCGGGTAAAGAAGATAAATCATAGTGATCTGCCAATAATTTGGCTTCCTGTGGCTTGTCCATTACTCTTTGAGATTCTAGGATAATCTTTCTGGCTTCCTCTATTGATATACCTTGGTTCTGATTCAATTGATTATTCTGGGTATCTCCAAATTGATTAAAGATATTGGTAGTTCCTCCACCCATAAATGTACGTATGATAGACTGTAATGAAGTAGAAGAATCCAGTTTCATCTTAAGAGCTTTATTCAATTCAGCCGATATGAATGGAGTGTAATGCCCTCCCTGAGATTCCCTTAGGATGTTTACCTGATGGGATATCTCCATTCTATCCTCTAAAGCCCATGCTACTTGTTCTCCCAATAGAGCTTGTAGCATTTCTTCCTGTCTTTCTTTATCCCAGAGCTTAGATTGCAATAATCTATCTCTCATAAATACTCGTATGTAATTGATATCTATACCTGTCTTTGTTGAGAAGGTATTAATATCATACATAATCCCACATAGCATACCATTACCCATCAACCAGTGATTGATAATGTAGTTGTATACCTTTTGTAAATCTTCAAGATTCTGACTCTTTTGGTATTCTGCTGCCATTGCAGTAGTTCCCATAGGTCTAGGAAATCTTTTTATGTTGTCTTTTGCCATTATACAAATATTCTTTTCTTATATCCTTAGATTCATCATATCCAATCCTTTTAAGAGGACGAGCTACGTATAGTTGATAAATATTAGAATACCAATAACCAACTGCTATATTGAGTTCTTCATTTAAAGCCAAAATGAATTGAGTATCGGTAATCCTATCCCTAGTAAATATCCAGGTATAATTTCCTTCAAGGTTGGGAACCTTGTTATAAAATTCCCAACCTTTAATTACCTTAAAAATATTGCCATGAAGGTCAACGATTTCCTTTGCCATAATTGCCTTTTTTACCTCTCGAGGATTTTTTGTCTTGTTCACTAGAGTTATTTTTCATTTCCTCTATCCTTTTTTGTGTTTCTGGGTACCAGAGTTTTCTTAGGGGCACTACCTGAGTTGCAAAGAATGCCTTCCATAAATTCTGGGATAAAGGTCTTATACTTTGCCGACTGATTTCATTAAATTTATCCTCAAAGTGTTTTATTACCTTTTTAAAATCTGAATAATATAGGTGACCAGTTGCTGGGTTTATCTTTTGTTGCCTTTGGCATACTTCTAGTAAATCTTCTCCCATTTTATTCATAAACTCTCCTCTATTAAATTGGAAGTTCTCTTGATCTAGTCTAAATATCTTTACGTAATCTTTTGTTTCCATTATATTATATCTCTGTTTCTAAGTGTTTAACATCATAGGGTAATACCTGAAATAAGTATCCCCTTTTATCATCCTCGTAATAGGATGACCATAATCTTCCTTTTAATCGGTATAAATCCAAGTCATAAGTTTTCTTAGGTATACCTGTGATAAATAATTTGTGATTGCCTCCTGGGTTAACTTCGAATTCCCACTGGGTAAAATTTCCTATGGTACCATAATCTGGCAATTTATTTCCCAGTAGGGTTGGTAAGGCAATATCCTTTACCAGAGTTTCTTTGGGGACCCTTTTCCCATTTACCCAGATCCCCAGTTGTGATTTACCGATATATACATCTTTTACTATTTCTCGAAACATAATTCAATGATTATAAATTTGACACCTTGACCTAATTCTAAGTCATTTACTGCATTAATATCCCTAGTATTATGTTGAAGGTTTCTTAAAGAAATTCTAGAATCTTTCGATATCCTATAAGATCTTCTTACCAAGAGCAAGGCATTTCTCCAACAAGCAACCATAGAAGATACTGGCCCAGAGAATAAAACCTTGCTGGTCTTATTTATCTCTACCATTTTTTCTTCGTATAGTTTTTGACTCTGAAGATACCATACCTTTATTTCTCTTATGTTTTCTTTTCTTCTTTCTAGAATCAGCTTTGACATAATCTTCTATTTCTTCAAGTTTACCCAACAATAAAAACCTTACGAACATATCTATAGGCCTGAAAAAGTAATTTCTTATATTCTCAGTGCCTAGATAATAATCGTATACGATAAAGAATTTTTTAATCTTTCCGTGTTTGAGAGATCTTTGAACAAGGTAATTCTTTACACATCTCTTGTGAAGTTCTACCATGTCCTTTTCCTGTTTTTCCATCTCCTTATCGGAGAATATTCGATAGTCCATAACCAAAATAAATATGGGACTGGGAATCACTTGAGGGCAATCAATATTCCCAGTCCCGGGTTAACAAAGGATTAATTATACTGCTTCATCTACCTTCAATACTTTTTTCTGGAAGGTAATATATTTATTTTGGGCAGACTTGTATTCTTTAGAGTTATGATCTTGGATTCGGAGCATTTCCCTTTCTAATTTACGAAGTTCATTACGGGTTTGTTGTCTCCATTTCTTTCTTGAAAGAGTATCAGTAACATCATCTGGGTAAATGTATTTCACTTCCCGATTGGAGATTACTTGTTCGATGATATTGGGTTTCTGTTGTTTGGCAACTTCCTTGACAACTTCTTCCTTTTTAGTAGAAGCTTTCTTGGTAGTAGTTTTTACCAATTTTGCTTTGGGTTCTTCCTTAGCCTTAGATTCTTTAGTTTCTTTTGGCTTTTGTGTTTTAGAAGCCTTAACTTCCTTCAATGAGTTAGATACTTGGTTGTTAATTAACTCGGTTACCTTGTTCAAATTTACTTTTTTCATAATTGACTAATTTAAAAATGTTACTTAATTAATTTCTCTATGCAAATATACAAACTATTTTTTAAATAGAAAAATATTTCTAATTTATTTTATCAATAGCTGAGGATCCCTAGTCGAGTAGGAAATCAAAGATTTCATCTGGGTTCTCATCTAGGTTTTCGGGATCATCATAGTAGGAATCTAGGCCTTCAGTAAAGATATCATATTCTGAAATAGATGATGATTTACCATATCTCTGATTATACTGTTCTACGGTTAATATAGTTACCTTACTGGGATCATGTTCATATTTCTCGGCATAAGCAGAAGCTTCCTCTGGTGATAAGGGTTTATCGGAAGTGAATACTTGGTAATATACTCTGGGTTTAGTATAATGAGCATCTAAAGTTACTTGTTGATAACCAGATTTCCTTGCGGTAAATATTATATTATCTGGAGTAACTCTTACTAGGAAAGCATATTGGTATAATCTCCGATTACTAAGAGAATCCTTTAGTTTCTTTATAGAATCTACTTTAGCAAAGAATATAGAATCTCTTCTTTTGCTTTCCTCATACCGTTTTACATTTCTAATAGAATCTTCTCTACTCTCCTTTACATAAGGAGGAGTTACCCTTCGGGTACTATTGGTGTTGGCAATAGTGAATCCCAAAAGAGTAACTCCCAGAATGGAAAACGGAAAAATAATATGTTTAGTTTTTGAGTTCATATCCTGTAGCTTCATATTGTCCCTTGATATGAGAATTAAGATATCTCCCTTTAGATTCGGCATTCATTAGTTCTTCGAAAGTTTTTCTGGGAACTAAATCATACCGGTAAACTTTGTTGCCCTTAAAAGCAACCCATAAGTGTTTGTTTTTGTTGTCATACCCAATACCTTCTATATTAGAAGATTCTACTGGATTCATTTTAATACCAGTATTCATGGTAACTGATTCAAGATATTCTTCTCTGTCCATAATTTAAAGTTTTAAAAGTGTTAACTCCGGATGTAATACGTTGGTATATTTTTGAATGATTGCCCATGCTCCCAAAACTCCTTGAGAATTATCCGTTATCCATTCTTCCTCCATTTTCCATAGGATATGAGAGCAGACGTATAATTGATACTCTGTAAGAGTTTTTATAAGTTGAGGATATTCTATCATATCTGAATAGAGTTTTATCATATTATCTAATACTCCTCTTATTTCTCCTTCTTCAATCTGAAGAAGTTTTTTAAGAAGGTAATGATCGGTATCCTCTAAATTTTTAGAGATATGAGTTAGTGCCTCAACTTGGATTTGGGCAATGTTCTTAATAACCGTCTTGGTTTCTGCATCCATTTTTTCTTATTATTTATTTCGTTATACAAATATATAAATTTTATATATAATATGCAAATATTGCTGAGGTAGGTAGTGGATTATCTCTTCAAGATCTCAGCCATCTTTTCCTTGATTGAATCGGGGAATATGGCATCTGATGCCCATCTTAAGAAGAACTTAGAGGGTTTCTTATCCGGAGTCATAAGCAATTGTCGTTGCTCTGTAGAGAATTTAATTCGTTCTGCCTCTAACATATACTTGGGTAACTTAGTGAATTCTGCCTGAGAAAATGAGATAGTAGTTTTACCAGTCTGAGCCCTAAAGGGTTTCTTCCTTTCCTTATACAGATAGGGAACGATCTTCTTTGAGGGACCTTGCAGAATACTGAACCCAAATAGAATCATAGGGTCAAATTTATCTGTCTTAGGATCTTTTGCTCTCTTTATACATCTTGCCATCCATGAATAAGAATCGAGATATTGGCCATTGTTGGTGGGTTCTCCCACATCTTTTTTATCGAATTTAAATTCCGGGAAATGATAAAGAAAATCCTCTGTAAGGATGAATACAAATCCAAGATCTCTAAGATACTTAATAATATCCTGTTGGCTTTTGCCTTCATTTACCATCTTTTCTACATCAGCAAGGATATCTTCTCTTGGGGATTCCAATTCTTTAGATTGAGTATTAGAGGGTCTTCCTCTACCTGCAGATTCTTTGATTGGTAAGTTACCAGATAATTTATCCAAGTATTCTTTGAATTGAGAAATATCTTGTTGATTAACAAGGGTTACTTCTATTCTTATGGGACCTTTATGTTGTACCTTTGGACCGGCATACATCTCAGTGCAAGCATCTACTAATCTATCAGATAAAGGATTACCATTTTCTGAAAGTGTAGTGATACGCAGTTTGGGTTTGAATATTTCTTTTTCTTCTTTCATAACTTTAGAGATAAAAAGGGCCTGGACAAAAATTATTGCCAGGCCCAAAACTACTAATAACTAACAAAACAAATATAAGAATGGAAATTAATCCTCGTCTTTGGCCTTTTTCTTCTTAGAATCTTTGGCCTTTTTATCTTTCTTAGAAGGCTTATCCTTTTTGGATTCCTTCTTAGGTTCTTCCTTCGGATTAGATTCTTTTGGAGTCTTACCTGCAGCCAATTTTCTCTGAGCCATACGATATTTCTTCTTTTCTTCGGAAGTCATTTCTCTTCCGTCTACCAAAGGATAATCGTATTTAGTTGCTGTTCTACCTGAACTAGCTTTTTCCTTTTTCTCTTTTGCTTTAGTTTCCTTCTTAGCTTTCTTTTCATCTTCAGAAGCCTTTTTCATTTTTACCAGCTTCTTCTGATTAGCAGTGTCTTTCTCAGGATATTGGGCAGCAACTTTATCTCTTTCCTTGTTAAGTTTTGCCATAAGTTCTTTTACTGCCTTACCATGAGTTTTGTCCTTTGACCAATCCTTTGCAGGATCCAGGTTATTTTCTTTCAGGTAGTTTTCCAAAGCCTTTGCAGCTTTTGTGATTTCCGGAGTCTTATCAGCCGGTTTCTTTGCTTTTTTAGCAGGTTTTACTTTCTTTGTCATATCCTTATTAATTTATGAGTTTATATTTACCTATAGAATTGAATCCGAATTAAAGGTAGGGATTTCCTTGATTTCTAGGATTTTTAATTCAATTCCTTTTACCATTGCACAAGTATGAAGATAATCAGATATCTCTCTTTGGGTTAATCCTGAGAAAATACTGGTTTTAGTTTCATTTCCCCATATATATTTCACTTCTAGAACTGGATTGTTAAGAATATCTTTTACTCTTTGTGATAAAGAATAAAGTTTTCTTTTCTGATACATAATATGGGCTTGGTGTTTCCTATATTCACCCATCTTATTCTGCTGCAAGGATATATGAGCTTGGTATTTATAGTATTTGATATCCTTGTATATTTCAGCAATCTGTGAAATTAAGGATGAGAAGGATCTTTTTTCCATTGTGGCCTCTTTATTTGGGATTGATATTCTGAAATCATTTCCTTAGCTTCTGATATTATATTTTCTGTTAATTCCCTTTCTTGGGGATTTTTGCATACTTCTAGAAATGAAGTATAATCTTCTATCAGATTATTAAGTGCAATGATTTGTATATTCTTTCTTATCTCTTCTTTGGTTACCATAGGTTATGAAAATAAAAAAGCCCATCACCTTTGTGGGGCAATGGGCTTTGGATAATTGATATAATGTATAATCGTTATGGAGTTTAATCTTCGTTTTCTTCAGAAGTTTCTTCTTCATCTACTTCCTCATCGGTGTCTTTTTCTTTCTTTGACTTAGGAGTAGTGATAATACCGTGTCCTTTCTTTGACTTAATTGCCAATTCTCCGGGAACAAAAGCAACTGATGTATTTACTGGAGTACCCTCTACTACCAATACTGAAGTTACCAATACTCCCTGAGCACCTTTCTTGGTTTTGATTGCATAACCGAAGTTCTGAACTTCTGAATTATCAGAAATCTTGATAACATCGATTTGTTTACCATTCGGTCTCTGACCTGCAGGACGGTTTTTGATAGCTTCCATACGAGCTTTGCGTTTAGCTTCTTTTTCAGGATCTTTTTCTTTAGCACCCTTTTTCTTGGTGTCTTCTTTTTTCTTTGCCATAATCTTAATAAGTTTTTAATGTGTTATAAATAAGTTGTGACTTCTACATAACCTAATAGTAGTTAATTTTTAGGGTAGGAGATGATTCCTACCCTTTATGCTAGGTAAAGGGATTATTTTTTACCCTTTTTACCTTTACCCTTAGCTTCCTTTTTAGCGGGCAATTTGATACCTAATTCTTTGGCAATTGCTTTACGGAGTTTTTCGATATCTTCTTCATCAAAATCATCTGGATCGGTATCAAGATCTTTGTCATCGCAAACATCTTCCAATTCTTCGAAGTCCATTTCGGCAAGAGCTTCACCGGTCAGTTCTTCCTCTTCTTCCTCCTCATCTTCTTCTTCATCGGAATCATCATCATCGTCCTCATCTTCTTCGTCTTCTTCATCCTCTTCAGAATCATCTTCATCTTCATCATCTTCCGATTCTTCTTCGTCCTCATCGTCATCGGATTCTTCCTCCTCTTCGTCTTCATCTTCTTCTGAACCGAAGATTTCGGATGCCTGGTCAGCAGTCAGCATAATGGGAGCCGGGATAATCTTTACTGAGCCGTCTTCGTAAGTAATAATGATATTACCGTTGATTTCTACTCTAGATACTTCTTTAAGTTCAACTTTCTTAGCCATAATTGTTTAATTTTAATGGTTTGTTAATGAATATAGTTAATCACTCAGTTATAAGCTTTTTATACTTCTTTAGGAATGGTCCCAAAGATTCATGTGCATTATTAAATTGTTTTATGTTTTCTAGAACGGTATTGAACTGTTCTTGTGAAGTTATCTCAATTACTTCAGAATTTATAACCTGGTCCACTTGATTATAGGTAAGAATCTTAAAGGATTTACCTTCAAATGGATTATATGGCCCATGTTGTTCTAATTTAGTGTTCATCGCTATATGATATTTTAGTTAAACCTGGAAAACCCAATTTACCCATCATTTCTGTGTATGATTGATATTTTCCTTTTTTCGAAGTTTCATAGTTATCAGAAAATCTTATTGGGTAGACCCAAATTTCTGAATCTAGTTTCCTATTGGTCATGAAGTAAGCATACTTATTCCTTATTTTATAATCAGATAGAGGTTTCCATAGTTCCCATCTTAATTCTCTTATGAGATATTTATCTGGGATAATCACCTGGTTCTGAAATTTCAAGGAAGCTTTATCAAAATCCTCTAAGAAATCGTAGGCCTTTTTGAATAAGATACGATTAAACTTAATATGATATACCTTGGTAAGGAACAGGGCTATTTGCCAAATCCTAGGAGGATGATTCAAGCAATCAAGGTTGAATTGATTCTTTTCCCCTTGACTCAGCTTGTTGTATCTCCTGTAGGATAGCAGAATGGACCTGTAATCTCTTTTGCTTTCGATATTCAGGTGAGAATTCATCCCTATACCCGTATAATGCAATTTGGTATGCCTTGTTGAATGCTCTTCTTCCATGTTTCTTATAAATTTTATTCATTCTTACTACAAAATGCCTTCTCCTATGTTTATCCATTCTTGCTTCAGCAGGAAAGATAAATCTTCGTATTTTAGTTGGCTTACCCTTGAAGAATATCGATTGATGACCTTTCTTGGGTAAATCAGTTATGCCCTGTTTTATAAGATTCTTACCCTTGATAGTATGAATATATAAATTGGCATCTACTCCTAATAAAAGAGTTATGGTTCTTCTAGCATGGTATCTGGAAAAGAATCCTAAACCGCATATATGTTTTTTATATAATAACTTCTCGGTTCGGTATTTACTTTCTGTTGCATATTGGTATTTGGTCCATCCCCAATATTCATCAGGCCTCCAAGTCCATACATATATTAAGTCTGGGTATATTTTCCGATTATCTCTTGCTAGCTTTACCATTTAATTTCCTTTTTGCAGCCCTGTACCAGAGTTGAATGGATTTCTCATTAGCATCAGGGAATTTCTTTTTCATTCTCCTTACTACTCTCTCTTGGTCAAATCCCTTTTCGGTTAATTCATAACAGTAGGATTTCTTAGTACCCTTAATAAGATTAAAAGAATCTCTTTCTCTTGGAGGTTTCTTTTCTTTGGGTTTCTTTATACCTGGTACTCTTTTTAATTTTCGAATACCATCTTCTCCCTCTTCTCCTAAGAATCCTAATCTTAATCTTGAATTACGGATTGGGTCAGTTTTATCATAACCAATTGCTTCCAATTGTTTATCTGCCCATTCATCGTACTGATCAATTAGGGATTTATCGGGTTTGTTAGTGGAGTTACTGATATACTTGATTAAATCGAATACTCCTGCAGCACAAGCATCTGGAAAGGGCATACCAAGGATTACTGCCTTTCTTTTGAGATCCTTGTACTTCATGTTTCTACCAGCAGCTCCTAGGAAATTTTGTTTTTCCCTTGAGGGAGCTGGTTTATCTTTTTTCTTCTTTGCCATAAGTTTAGAATCTTTGATTGTAATAGGTTTGAGTTAATTCTTCATGAGTTACATGCCCATAGGGAACTAATCCCATGTTATCTATTTTGTAGAAGAGATCATAAGGTAAATCATAAGTGATTAACCATAAGTAATTCTCTTGAGTAATGTGGTTTGATACCATATCCTTAATTTTTGGGAAATTAGGTAATAGAATCAATTTGTCATCATCCCAGCTATCACTGAATTGGCTGATGATATTATTTGCTTTGTTAAAGCGGATGTCTAAGTTGGTATTCTTCATATTGTCTATATTAAAATTTTGTCTAATTAATTTTCTGATGCAAATATAATACTTATATATTATATAAAAAAATATTCTATTTATTATTTTAATATTAGCTGAGGATCAATAGAAGGAGTCTTCTTTCACTCTAGCAGCTCCTGGTTGAGGTTTCTTCTTTGGTTTTCGTTTTATGTGAGTGTTATAGGCCATATCCAATTGCTTCACATTGAAATCCATGTTATTTACCTGATTGTAATTCAAAGCCTTTTCGATACATAATCTATATTCTGGCCAAAACTTCTGACCTAGTTTTACAGTAGTAGTCTTGGCATTGAATTTAGATACCATGAATCCAAATGTATCTGCATCATCCTTATCCTCGAATATATACATGTAGAATTTACTGAATTCCCTCATTACCTCATCTGTGGGTCTTACAGGAAGTAATAAATATCCATCAGTATATAAATCTTCAGATATTAAACATACCCACCATTTCTTTATACTAGGCTTTACCTTATACTTAAACCTTTCTCTTAGTTTAGTATGAACCCATTCTGGTACTTTCTCTAATAAGTAGTTGATATAAATCTTTTCTTTCTTATTGGCTCTTCTTTTGAAAGCAGAGGGTTGCTGTACTTGCCTGGGTAATATCCTAAAGTTATTCCATCTATCGAATTCTAATATCAAACCTAGAGAATGTTTATCCCATTCATTATCTGAACCTTGTAGTCTTCTTATATTTCTTTCTAGATTACGAGTATTTACCTTAGGAACTAATTGGGAGGCATCTCCAGTATTTAGTAGAGCCTCTTTCCTTTTCATCCTTTTTTCTATGCAAGCCTCGATATAATCCTGGAAGTTTCTTTCACATGGGCAATCTGGTCTAAATATTGACTCATGTATTTCGAAGAAATCCGAAAATAATCGGAAGAACTTTTCAGACCTTTCTTTTATTTCTAGGTACTTATAATGAGATAATTTTAATATCTCTCCAGCTTCCCAAGAGGATTTACTCTCTGATAACTGAAGAAAAAGGGACTGCTGCTCGGTTGGAGTCAAACAGTCCCATGCTTTCTTTTGGTATTCATTCATATTAACGCCTCCTTTTATTAATGTTCTCTTCTATCTTTTCAGAAGTAATAGAATTTGGGTCATAGTCAAAGTTATTACAATGTAATTTATCTGGGTCTGAATCCTGATATACACTGTAAAGAACACTATCAAAATCAAGAGTTACTTCCATTTTACCATGTTCTGGGTAAATTAGTACTTTTACTGTTCTATTTGAGTAATTTACATCTAATATCGTAGCATCTATACCTTCATAGGGATACCCTTTTAAAACGATGTAATCACCCGGTTTTACATTCATAAGGTCATCAACAGAATATTTCTTATTTGCTTTTGCTAATCTTATGAATCTCCTTACATCTTTTCTAGAACAAGTTGCAACTAATGAAAAATCATCGAAGTCTTCAGCATTATCTATGCGTACCTTCTTTTTTCTTTCGTGCATTGTTTCAGTAGATTTAAGAAAGGTTCTTATACCTGAGATATTTCGTTTTAGTTTATTTAAAAAAGGCCTTGAGAAAGCATTCTCTGTAGGCATTCTCATAAAACCATAATTGAAAAGTATAGGAACGGATTCAAATACCATCTTACCCTTTACTGTTCTCTTAAGTATATCCAGAGTTGGGATAATAACCTTGATATTTTCGTATCCCTTTTCTTTTAACTCTTTCTCGATAAGGTGATAATACTTTCTTTCTAGGTAGAAGATTACATAGGAGTATGGGATACGTTTTTTCATATTATTGATTTTTTACGATTAACTTAGCTTGTTTGTGAATCATCTTGTACGGTACTTTTAATACCTCACTAGCCATGAATACCATAAGAGTATTACCGGGAACTTGAATATACATGGACTTAGTAATGTACTGAGCTATAATACTACCGAGTTTATAATCTACTACAAAGAAAAACTCATTTGCAGGCATTGAATTATATCTCATACATAAGATGGGTACTTTCTTTGCCCTTTTAGCATCTTTACTTGCTTGTTCCCAGAATTTTAATATATCACAGGATTTATTACCCAATAATACATGTTCGAATTTGATGTCTTTGTAGTTTTTACATTCTACCGAGATTTTACATCTATGGGCATGTCTTTCATCCTGACACATAATATCCGAAGACAAATCCCTACTCTGATGATTTGCACCAGAGTAGGGTGTTCTGCCGAATTTGAAAGAAGTCCATTCCGTAAACCATTTTGAGACTTTGAGTTCAAATCGATTACCTTTCTTTTTACTATTTGCCATAATTTCATTGTATTGTTTATGGATCATAGTGGTTTATAATAACTAAGGCCCTTGATTTTCTCTACTTGCAGGATCTTAGTATTTGATAAGGGTAACGAGTCGTGATGTGTTATTAAAAATAATGATTTACCGTTGAATATATATTTTATTAGGTTTATTACCAATTCTATGTTATCAGAACTTAGTGATTCAAATACTTCATCTAGGAATGCTAGGTTAATACCCTTACTTGCAGTCAAAGATTCATGCATTGCGAAAGCCATACATAGGTTTACTAGAGTTTTTTCACCTCCTGATAGTTCATCATAATCAATAATGTGATTATCCCTTTCTATAAGAGTAACAAAATCCTTTCTAGTTGAATTAAGGTCAATGTTAAACTCAATTCTAAAACCTAATACTTCTGAATAACTAGCTAGAGTACGATTTAATAAGTGTAGGGATGAATCAAATAGATATGCCTTGATTCCATTGTTACCAAGAGGGTCATTTATCAACCAATTATAATTCTCTAACTTTAATTCTCGGTTATGGTAGTCTTCATCTACCTTTCTTAAATCCCTACGAATCTTTTTCAGTCTTTCTTTGTATTTGGTAGACATTACCTTTAGTTTCTGATTTTTAAGGTCTTTTATTTCCTGGTCTATATCTGCCAAGTCTGAAGCAATATCAGAACATTCTTTAACTAGAGTCTTATACTTACTGCAGTTAGATTCTAGTTCATCTAATCTCTCTACAGATTCTTCATATAAGCTTTGAAGTTCTTCCCTTTCTTTAAATGCTTTACTGATGGGAGTAAGCATTTTCAAGGCTTTCTTATATTGTTTATTCTTTATTAATTCTATGGATTCATCCACTAACTCATTTAAGGGAGTACTTAGAGTTTCCTTGTTTATCTTGATTCGATTCTTTATCTCCTGTACGGTCTTAGTCTGATTTCTTACCTTTTGTTCTATTGCTACATCTACTTCATCTGAAATATGTTTTTGTTTTGCAATAAGTAACGCAGTTAGGTCTTTCCGTTCTTCCTTTAGTTTCCTAGATTTTTCTCTGAGATCTTTCTTAAAGGATTTCTCCCTTGACCTCAAATCGAAGTAAGCTTCTTTATTGGCCTCTAATTCTTTCTTTAGTGAAAGGGATTCGGATTCTAATTGATTAATCTCATTTAAGATAACTGCCTTATCTTGATTAGCTATACCCTTTGCTAAATTTAGGTATTCTAAATCGAATACTTCCTCAAAAAGCTTTTTCTTATCCGAATTAGATTCTTGGATTAATCTCTTAATACCCTGACCGAACATAATTGAGTTCATGAATAACAGATAGGATAATCCTAGTTCTTTATTGATGGCATTCTGTAATTCATTCTTACCCTTGATATTAATAATCTCGGCATTTTTAATGATTATGAGTCTATCATTTCCCTTAGCACCATCCTCTAGGTAATCTTTGAATTTTTGACATCTGATTACCTTATAGGAATCTTGGTTTTTCTGAAAAAATACTTCTACCATGGTTCCCTTATAATCTTTAGGTTGGTATTCTTTCCAAGTATTTACCTCAGATACTCCCTTTATATTTTTCCCATATAATGCCCATACCAAGGCATTCAGTAAAGTTGATTTCCCAAAACCATTAGGAGCTTTGATGAGAACCGTACAATCTTGGTTTAATTGTAAACTGAAGGAATCTATAGAACAGAACCCTTGTATATTTAACCTTGTGAATGTTAACATGATTCAGCTTTGTTTAAAGTGTCAATTAAAAGTTGTTTCTTAGCATCATCTTTTATACCTTTTTCCCTTAGATACCTTTTTGCTAGAGTTTTCTTAGAAACTTGCTTAGTAATCTTATGGTTTGTATTTACTTGAATACTAGTTTTCTTGGGTAAAATGGTATAATAATTGCCATCATCCTTAATTTCATCTTCGGATTCAACATCTATAAATTTTGGGAATCCTTTCAGTTCTACAAATTCCATAGATAAATCCGAATAAAGTTTCCAATATCCCAGTTTACAATCTTTATCGGTTCTTCTTTGTTGTAAAGGAGCACCAATCATATAAACCTTCTTTGATAATCTTTGTGGTTTGTGTATATGACCACAAATAATTAAATCAAACCTATTCAGTACGTTCAGATTTAGATTTTCTACTGAATCAATCTCCCTACCATCAGTATCTTTTGCTCCAGGATAATCGGTATGAAGCATAAGGATATTATCAACATCTTTATCAAGCTTTATATTTTTCAGATATTCGGATAAACCTACATTGTGATCTATGTATGGTATACCGTATACTACTGCATTCATACCCAGCCATCTTTTACCGTAATCTAAGTTCACTATCCCGAATTGTTCTAAAAACTTAACCCATGAAAAGGGTTTATTACCTATAAAGCTAACTTTCTTCAAGTCGTGATTTCCTGATATAGAGAATATCTCTACCTGGTTTTCTCTTAACTTTAATTCCTTAAATTTCTCATAGGTCAATTCCATAAGATCTTGGTCCATAGTTTCTGGCTTATGAAAGAAATCTCCACAGAATAATGCTGGGCAATTATACTCTTTACATTTCTCTTGTATAATCGACAAAACCCTGAAATGATTCAGGGTTCTTTTATTGTCTTCATTGAACTTAGCATATATATTAAGATGTAAATCTGAGAAGACTATTGCTATTACTTGTTTCTTCATATTAATCCAATCTTGACATTATCATGTGTATTCTGTCGTAGAAATCTAATTGGGGTACTACTAATATATTATCTATTACACTTAAAGTACTCCACTGAGTTAACAGGTTACCCATTATATCTGACATCTGAGCCTGATAATATCTATTTATGATTCTCTTCTTATTGTCTTCCATTGGCCATTCTTTCATATTGTACATACTCAAGGGAAGGTATATTAATAAATCACATTGTTGAACTGTAAGATCTTTGCATATATCTAAGAAAGCATCTACTTCACATTCGGGGATATTAGTAGATTGTTTATATATGAAATAAGCTGCTAAATCTACATAACTACGGTCTGTTACAAAAGTTTCTTTATCCTTGAAAAGCTTATTTCTCAGATTCAACAATTGATAATCCTTGTTTATGAGTTCTCCACATTCTTGGTGTAAAAACTCAGCATGGTGCATCTCTTTTGTATCTGGCATTAAATCTGACATACTACCAGATATAAAGGGTATACCATATTTGGTTTCTATGAACTTTGCCAAAGTGGTTTTTCCTATTCCACTTGGCCCTACAAACATAATTCTTTTCATGATAACAAATCTTTAAATGGTTTCATAAATTCATTTGTCATAAAGGATGCTAAAGAGTATTCGATACAGACTTCTTTGAATTTCTTGTATTTTATCTCCTTATTAGCAAACTTTTTCATAGGTAACTTGGATAATGGTACTTCTTTTTGAAATAATCTTAAATCTATAAGCTTCTTATTCCTTTCTGCAATCTCTACATGAGAAGTTTGATGATGATGCTCTAGAAATTTATCCAAAGTACCATATTCGTCCAATATTTTCCTAGCTTTTACAGGACCAATACCCGGTATACCTTTAATATCATCCGAAGTATCCCCCACCATTGAAAGGTAATCTACTGTTTCTTCAGGAGAATATCCGAATAGTTCCTTACAATTACCATGATGAATCATCTCATCTTTTCTTGGATTGTTTATCTTTACGTCTTTACCGATAAGTTGATTAAAGTCCTTATCGGATGATATTATGATTACCTTCTCAGTGGGTTTTTTATTTAAAACTAGGTATGCTAAGAAATCATCTCCCTCATATTTAGTAGAATTATGCTTATCAAAAACATATTTAATTCTTAGGAGCTTAAGCATACCCATAATAATACGTTTTTGAGATTGAAGAGATTCATAATCTACTGAAATATTTTTCCTATGTCCCTTATAATCTGGTAACAAAGCATCTCTATAAGGAGAGTGTCCATTATCAAAAGTTATAATAACCTCATCTGGGTCCCACCTATGTAAGAACCCATGTAATGATCTAAAAAATCCGAATATTGCTCCACTTGGTTTTCCATCAGTAGACTTAAGTTTTTCAAATTTGTGAAAACTTTGGTGAAGTATATTCTCTCCATCTATTAGTAATATCGTTTTCTTACTCATCGTCTTCCTCCTCTTCGTCTTCTGATTCATTATAGGATTCGTATTCTACTCCATCTATGGGATAACAGTTTTCTGTAAGAGCTTCTAGTTTCTTACGAGTAGTACCAATGGTATTTATATCTGCTTTCCTTAAAAGCTTTCTTCTTAAGTCATCGTCTTCTTCCAAAAGCTTTTGGAATTTCTCTTCTCCTCTTGCAAGGGTTTTATCCTTGAGTTTATATACTCCACCTGAGGATTTAACGATTATATCGTTTTCTACCAATACATCTTCTAATCCAAAGCATCTATCAAATCCAACCTCATGGAACTTAGGATTGAAGTATACTGGGCATTTGCTGATTGTAGGTCTTGGAGGAGCAACTTTATTTTTAATAAGTCGAACCGTGACGAGTTTCCCAGCTTTGCGTTCTTTACCCTTTTGCTTAACAGTGATAGATCTTCCTGAATAGAAAGCAGCTCTAATTGAAGCGTAGAACTTAAGTGCTGCGCCTCCTGTAGTTGTTGTATTATCTTTTCCGAATCCAACATTCAATGCAGTTCTTAATTGATTAATATAAATCTGTGTAACTCCCAGTCGATAAAATAATTCGCTTCTGATACGGAAGTATTTATACAAAGCCTTTGCTCTACCTCCCATCTCTGCTTTAGCATCCGTCATTTTTGAATCTATGTTATCTGCACAATCCATAGCAGCAACTGAATCTATTACCAGAAGTATGGGCTCATTGTGTATTAACTGAGATCTGAAATATAATGCTAAGTCTGCTACTGCATCCGCAACATTCTCAATACGAGTATCATTAACTACTGTAACTCTTTCTGGATCAACTCCATTAGTTTGAGCCCAGGAATTCATCCATGATTGTTCAGCATCTACCCATATTACATGCCCTCCCAGTTGTTGACATGAATAAGCAAAGTTGTAAGCTATAAGTGATTTACCAGAGGATTCTTCTCCTGCTACTTCTAGGATTTTACCAAATGGGATTCCTCCACCAAAGGTATAATTCAATGCAAAGAAAGTACTTGGTAACCATAGACCTGTTTCTTTTGTTTCAGAAGCAAGTACTATTGATGACCCATATTTCTTTAGTAATTCGTTTTTAGAGGGAACTTTTAAACCCACTTTTCCTTTTGCCATACTGTAATGTATTAACATAAATAAAGGAGATAACCAATTTCTTGAATTACCTCCTCTACCAACCATTTATAAAACCAATTTATCAAATATCTGACTTATACTTTCTCTTTTTCTTCTTAGGTTCATCATCATCCATGTAGTGATCCTTATGAATGCCTTTCTTTTTCTTCTTTGGTTTTTCATCCTCTTCATCAGAATCTCTTCCTTCTTTTAAGAATGATGCCAAAATTTCTTCCAGTTCATCATAATCTTTAATCTGAGATCTTACTATGGATTCCAAATCTACGTTACCTGAATACTTCTTGTCAAGTTTAGTAGGTTTACATGCACGAGCAGAATATGTAGTATCATTCTTACCTGAACCAGAACGGATAATTTTTATATCGTATCCAGTTCTTGGGTCTGTCATATCTCCAGCTTCGTCTTCATCCAAGTAAAGGTCGATAATATCCTGGTATACTGATCTTGGGATTAATACTCCCTTATCTTTTCCTTCATAATCTACCTTAGTACCTTTCTCATCTGAATATACTATTCCACCCACTACGTATTTTCTTCTTGGTACCAACATCTTTGCAAGTTCCTGGTCATCTGGGTCTTTTGAGTTTTTCAGTTCCTGGTACTTTTCCATAAATGGGCATGGTTCATCAAAAGTAGCCGGAGAAATAATTCCTCCCAAATCTTTATTAAGATAGAATTGAATCAATTCAATACCCAATTCCTGGTCATCTCCTGGAGATTTGATTCTCATTCTTAAAGTTCCCTCTTTAGGGAATACCAATCCACTACCATTACCCTTGGATTCTAATTGTTTTTTCCGGGCTAACATCTTATCTTTAGTAGTCATGCCACTAGAAGATAATTTCTTTTTCTTTTTGTCCTTATCTTTAATCATATCAATCTAAGTTATTGGGTTCTGAGTATGAAATCTCATTTAAAGCTAATACGGTGAACAGACCCTTTTCATAAAAGGGTTGTAATTCTTGAGGTAAACAGTTTTTATCGAATTGATGTTCTTTACCAGCATACAATCCATATTCGATTATACGACCAATTTCCACGTGGTCCTTGTAAGTTTGATATTCTTCTGTAATTACACCAGATTTAATAACAACACCCTTACGAGGAACTCCTTCCTTTACCATATCTGGTATAATAATACCAGAAGCAGTGGTATTAATCTCTTTGGGAGAATATACCAATACTTTGTTTTCTACTGGTAAACCTGGAATACTATTACCAAGCTTCTTAGCTACTAGAGTTGATATAAGTTGTAAATTATACATATTTATAAAATTTAGTTAGTAATCTTTTATAGTTCCTACTGTAACTTACGGATATTGGCATTAAGAGTTCTTAAGATGCCTTCTCTACTCTCATAAGCTTTACAGATAGCTATAAATTTATTAGCTTTAGCTGCAGCCTTTAGATACCTTTTGCAAATAGATTTATATTTGGGGTTTATATTAGCTTTATGAGATACGTAATCATTATTGAACCTCTCATTGGAATCTTTTATAAATACCCATGCAGCAGAATATGCTTCCTCTTTTTCTCTTGCTAAAGCATCTCTTTGTTTTATATACTTATCTCTTAATGAAGCAAGTATATAATAACTAGAGGGAGAATCCTTTAGCTGAGAATTTAATAAGTTCTCATTGATAGATAATTCCTTTTGAATATCTATTTCTAAGGTTCTACCCTCAAATACTACCTTAAGTTTATTTATCTCGGTTTTCATCTTTCAACTTAAAAACGTTTTTCATATCTTCTGCAGAATACTGACCACTTTCGATATCTCTCTTAACTTGTAGGAAAGCAATCTTAGCCCTAGAATCTAATTTAGGATAACTAGTAAGGGATTGATATTTGTCTAACAGATTATACAGAGAGTATAATCGTAAATCGCAAAGGTAATCTATACCAGCAACTTCAAGTAATTTCATGAAGATTACATAAAATCTAAGAGTAGTATCATCAAAGCATTCTACTGTTTCTTCATCCATCTTAGAAAGTGAATGAGTTCTGAGTGATTCTATGTTTGAATTGAGAAATTTTATATGTTTTCGGATAGAATTAATTAACCTTCGGTCTTCATGGTGAAGTCTTTTGTGTAATCTATCCAAAATTTCATCCATTTCTTGGAATGATTGTTCTAATACTCCAGATAACATGTAAGTTACATTGATTACCTTATCAGCCTCTTTCTTTAATGTGTCATTTTCCATAATCTAAAATTTTAATTAGTTATGTTGTCATAGTATCTTCTCTTTTCGTTTCTGTAGTGGTAGATATTGAATCTGAATGCTTTAAATTTGTTTTACAACCAGGGCATGATATTATCCTGAAAACATCTAACCTGAAAACATCTAAAGTGGTTTTATCATAAACCTTTATAGTTTCACTGATATCATATTCAAATTCACAATCACATACTGGGCATTTAGCTCTCCATACCATGGGCCCGTTTAAAATCTTCTTCATACTTCTTTATTTGTTTGTTAAACCTTTCTTTAAATTGTTTGATGTGTATATGCTTATACTTCTTATGCTCTTCCATATATTCCTCTACTGAAAAATCTGGTTGAAGCATCTTATTATAATCGTATCCGGGTATGAATGGTAATTCTTCTGCCATAGACCTACCAATTGTAAAATCCATATCCATATCTACGTCATCAACTTGAAAACCAAAATATTTCTTAGTACTTGGATTACGTAGGATATTCCAAATAGTATATACAGTCCAGGTATTTATATCTTCTGGTTTAGAATACATATATACTGCATCATGTACTGTACAAGCTTCTTTCATCATTGGTAATTTACCTTGTCTCATTAACCAATAAACAAGAATAGCCCCAAAATTAGTCATATTTGCCGCTGCTCCCTGACATGGGAAATTAAGACCTAATCTAATAGCATAGGCTTCCTCTTGCCTATCATGAGAATATATTTGTGGTAATCTCCTTTTAGTACCAAATAATTGGATATAATACCCATGCTTACGAAGAAATCTCTCTTGTTTTTCCTTAAACTTAAGGATTTTGGGATGTTGTTTAAAGAAGATTTCCATTTCTTTATGTGCCTCCTCTTTTGTAACTATAATACCAGCTTTTGGATCTGATAGTTTTACTGCTAGTAAAGCATCTCCAATACCATAAATAAGTCCGAATGCAATTTGTTTAGCCTGTTTCCTTCGGTTCTTCCATAATTTATGATCTGGATGATTTTCGTCATCGTAAGCATTACTTGCTTCTTCAATGGATACATGGTATTTTGCTGCTGCAATAGATAAGTGAGGATCTACTCCATCTCTAAAAGCTTTAAGATAGGTTTCATCTCCAGATAGGTGAGCCATCATTCTTAATTCTGCTTGAGAGTAGTCAAAAGCCATATATAAATATCCAGGAGGAGCTAGTAATTGTTTCTTTATATTGGGGTCTACGGAAGTCTTGGGTATTTGTTGCATATTTGGGTCTGCAGAACTAAAACGATTAGAATCAGTACCATGTATATTATATCTACCATGTAACCTATTATCGTCTTGAATCTTTTCTGACCAACCTAATATATAGGTTTTATACATTTTCTCTAAACCCCTTAATTCCAGTAAACGATCAAGGAATATTGCTTTGGGGGATTCTGGGTCTTTTACCTTTAGTCTCAGATTGATAAGAGTTTCTTCATCCGTACTTGGTTTATTAGTCTCTTTACCTGTTTTACTATCAACAGTATACTTAATGATCGGATATTTAAAACCAATATCAGAATACATCAATTGAGGTAAATCAGTTGAGCTACCAAGGTTTACCATCCTTATAAGATCCTTCTCTTTCTTTGTAGTAAAGATTCCTGCTCGAATATTAGAGATTTTTTGTTCCCTAGACTGTATTTTTCTTTTGTCTATTTCTGAGTCCAAATTTTCTATCTCTTCTTCTAAGCTAGCAATATACTTATCTATTTTGGATTGATTATACTGTTTAGTAAACTTCTTTACTCTAGGAAGACTATATATGGTATTTTTAGCATTCTCAATCTTTGGTAGATATTCGTCTAATAATTTCTTATTGAAATCAACATCTACATATAAACCCTCTTTTTCTACTGAAGTAAGTACCCGGGAATTACACATGAAAAGATTACGATATACAGAGTATAAACCCAGATCAATTAACTTTTTCTCAAAGAATAACATTAACCTAAGAGTATAATCTGTATCTTGGCATCCATAATGACAAAGTGGTTCTAATTCTTTTTTATCCCAGGGGATCTTATCGAATTTATCTTGCTTCTCATAATCTCCATATTCTGGTAAATACCTTCTTACCATTGACTTAAGATCATGAGGTTTTTCTTCGTTTAATACGTATTTAGCAAGCATACCATCCAAACATACTCCCCGATAATAGATATTATATTTCTGAAATATCTGATCATCAAACTTGTAGTTCCAAGCAACCTTAACTACTTCAGGATTTTCGATTACTTCTTCACCAAATTTACGAAGCATCTTTTTCCAATTCCAATCACTAGAAGTATACTTCTTTGTTTCGAAATGATCTAAAGGTATAGAACATCCAAAACCCGGTTGAAAAGTTACTGATAATATAGTGGGTTTAAAGGATTTATTATATATTGGCTCGGCATTTGTTTCAAAGTCTACAGAAGCATAACCAGTTTGCTTACAGCATTGGATAAGTTTCTTTAGCTCTTGTTTATTGGTTATAATCTTATATTTCGTTTCCATACTAGAAGTTTTTAAATAATAAAAGGAAGTATATCTTCCCAGACCTACTTCCTTAAACCTGATATGAGTTACTTTAAATCATTTTGCGAAAATGACATCAAAACAAAATAGAAATAAAGCATGTATTATATGATAGTATCCTCAAATACTCTTAGAGAACTGGCTAACTTATCCCAGTCTTTTTGATAAGTATGTAATGAGTCTATGGTGTGATACAAATAACCTGGTTTTACTCCAATCTCTTTAGCTACATATTCCATTAGTCTCCATGCAAGGTATACATCATTACCAAAGTGAGTAACAAAGTCCGAACTTCTTTGGTGATAGCAAATGTGTAATACCTTTTCTCCTTTACCATTCTGACGGATAAGGAAGTCATAATACATAGAGCAGGGTATACGTCTACTACCATCATACCAATCGGTATCTAATCCGTCCATATCACCATTGAATATTGGTAATACTGCTTTACGAGTGTCATTATCGTCCTTCAGTAATCTTATCAATGGTTTAATAACATGGATGATTCTCTCATTATAGGTATAATCAAATTTACCATTTACCAAGAACTGTTCCCATAAATCTTTTCTTAATTCCCAAGCTTTACCTGGATTAATTATATCAGAGGTATCAATCCTTTCTTGGAACTCAGCATCTGCCCATTCCCTAGACCTTGAATAGAAGAATAACCACGTTGGATCTTGCAAAGAAGTTAAGCAATATTGTTGGCAAATGATCTCTTTAGTTACAAAATCTTCATTACCTTCAATATTCTTATTCTGGTAAGTCTTTGGTTTTACAGTTTGACCATAACTGTTGAGTTCTCTGCCCATTTCTGACATCAACTCATAACTACTGCTATAAATTCTCATGATTGTTTTTATTTTATCCAAGATAATTATGATATTCCATACTCTCGAGTTTCCAGGTCATACCCCAAAAACGATGGACATACTCATCAAAATCATCAATTTCTTTAATGATCATTTGGATATTTGGTTCTCCATCCGTTTTCGATATATTCCTTATTTTATTAACTACCCTATTTACTATTTCTGCTCGTTTCTGAGCAAGATGATCTTTGATTTCCATTTTTCTTCTGTTTTAAAAGTTTCTTTTTATACTGTTTACGTTGAGAGTAAGAGATTACATTCTCGGGATATTCGATATCTTCATATTCAAGAAGTAATTCCTTTGCTTTCATAGATTTATATGTTTCCTTATATAAATCTGGTCGAAGCACTTTAAAACTTCTAAAGAATACCTTAAAACTAGAGAAATCTTTCTCTTTACCGTTTTGAAATTTATCGAATACCTCATTCAACCTCTTTATCCAAGAATTTTCTTTATCAGTTCCCTTTAATACCTTCTTCAAAGATTTATGAGTATGATACATCAGAAGAGTTTCTACATTCCCATACATTTGAGTGGCAAATAAATTGATTTGTACTGATTGTTCTGGTCCGTACACATATTCCGCCATTCGTTGTATTAGTAAGAAGTCGAAGATTAACCTTTTTGTTATCTCGGATGCCCTGATTACCATTGTAATAACAGGTATGTCTTCCCCAAATCGTTTGGAGAATGTAGCAGCAATTAAACATTGTTTACCGTTATCATGATGATTGTTGAACATATAAGTTATATTGTAATTCTGATTGTACTTGGTTTTTAGTACTCTCAGCTTACTACGCAATAAATCAAGCTTATTGAAATCAATATAATTATTCAGTAAGCTTGTCCACTTAGTTTCTTTATAATTGAAACACCTACCATAATCAAAGTCTGGGTCTACCCAAGCTTTACGTATTTTTATAAATACGTTATATACCACAGCTACTCCACTATTTGCGGTAGCACCTTTTGCAAATAAAGCAGGTTCTAGTCTTAGAAATCCTTCATTTAACTTTTCCCATGCTTCCTGTGAAGTAGCAAATTCTAATGAATGGATTTGCTCTTCTGTATTAAGCTCTAATCCGTTTAATTTTTTGTTCCAACCCGACACAAATACCTCCTTTCTTAGTAGTTCGTTCTACATCTCCATTCATTGAGACGTTCTTTTTTGAAATACAATTCATAGATACCTGTAGGAGTAAATCCCATTATTGATAGGAATCCCATATAATAATAGAATGCCTCTACCAGCCTATCCTGGAATTCTAGTTCTTTAGTTATTACCGGTGACTGTTTCCATGTACGATTCTTAAGAGTATTTCTAGCAAGATTTAAAACATACACTATCTGAAACAAAATATTTTTCTCATCCGTATGTAAATTTGGACTCATTTCCTTGAATCCCTTTATATACTCGGAAGTTTTATCCTCAATTGTTTCGGATATTAGCCTGAAGTTTTTGAATATACTACCAACAGCATCTATCTCTAAAATCATATGAATGCCGAATGCCATTACATCTTCTAAGTTTTCTACTGCCTTTTGCTCTTTAGTCAGTTCTTTGTTTGCCCAACTATAGATATCCTCTGGCAATATATTAGCATATATCAGAGCTGATAAGAAGAATCCTATTGCATCTGCTTGTTCTTCATTAGCATTCTGTAGATTGTTGATTATCTGAATCTCTTCTACATCGGTATATAAATTAGTATTCCATCCCTTGTTTTCTAGAATATCATTTATATTAGAAGTAGATTCATAACCCTCCATTAACTCCTCTACTACTTGAGATATAAGGGTTTTCATAAGAGATTGATTTTTAGTACTGTTAATATCCATGGGATATTCTGGTAACCTTTCTAAGGGTTTATAACAGTCTAATTGACGATAGCCAATCTCATACATATTCTCAAGTTCAAGCCCCTGTTTGATTTCAGGGGCTTTTTCTTTCAGATTAGAAATATCCATAGTAACTATTCTTTTTCTGGTACTGTATGATAAGAGAATAAGTGTAATACTTGAACCAATACGCTTCCAGCTTCGATTCCAATGATTTCAGAAGTTGGGTTGAATACACTTACCACTACTTCATCTCCTGGAACTTGACCAAGTACTTCTATACCGTATACTAAACCACTGTTGATAGAATTAGTTTCTTCATTTGCAGCTTTCAGTACAGACTTAACTGGAGTGAATTCTTCAATATGAATACCGGTTGGGATTAATAACCTGGTGTTCTGACCAAGAACGATAGTTTTAATATGACCCTCACTATTTCTATCTAAGTCGAAAGATACTTTACCGAATCCCTGTGGATTGAAGATTCTATTCAACCAGTTCCATTTCTGTTTGATTACTCCGTTATTGTATTCCATGAGAATATCAATCGTAAGATCTTCAGGAAGATACAGATAGAATCCCTGGTCTGCCTTCTTGGGATATTTTACCTTTCTTGATACAGTATACTTTATATGAGAATTCTCTATCAGTTGCAATCTTCTTTCGTGATCTTCTACTTTAACTTCTAGAGTTTCAATACGTCCCTCATGATTATTTAGTTTAGATTCTGCAGTATCTAATCTAGTATCAAGATTATGTATCTCAGTAGTATGCCCGTTCACTACACTGTTTAAAGTTGAATACCGATTCTCTAATACCGATATCCTATTCGCTAGTTCATCTAAAGTTGCCATATATTATGATATTAATTGGTTGATCCGAATCCGTTATTACCTCTTGTTCCCCAATATGAGGCATCATTGTAGAATTCTTCATGAGTTACTTCTTCTGGTTTTGTAAGATAAATGGGTACATGAATAAACTGTACTAACTTGGTTCCAGCTTCTATTATTTGAAACTCATGAGAAGTATTATATATACCGATATGAATCTCTCCAGTATAGGGAGAATCTACTATCTCGGCAGTATAGATAAGCCCTTTCTTAGTTGATATACCAGATTTGTTTGCTGCCATCAGCATAGAAGACCTTGGTTCTAATAAACCTTTGATACCCGATGGGATAAGTATTCTGGTAAATGGAGAAATGTAAATTACTTGTACCTGGTTATTTGAATTATATTCAAGTGTTACTTTACCAGGTTCAGGTATTTCACAATGGAATATTAACTGTGGATTAGCCTTTACTAAATCCTGTAGAGTTAAGTCTTCAGGGATATAGAAATCTAAACCTGCATCTCCTTCGTTTCCTCTTGATGGAGACTTTACGTCTCTTACTTTGATAAATCTAAATCTGTTCATATTATATTACATTGTTTTAAAAGTTGGCCATAAGTTAATGTTGATGGATTTCCCTTGTAAATACCAAGAGAATTCATCATCTTCCTTACATCCCTGCTTCCATTGCCACATACATTAGCAAGTATGTCCTCTTGTTTCACATAGTAATTAGGGTTGTTAAGGTATACCTTGAACATAGCCCATATCATTTCTATTTTTTGCATTCCTTATAAAGTTCTCTAATACGTTTTCTTGGTACTTCGAATTTCTCAATGGTTTTGGTAATAACTTCTTTTCTGTCTCTCCCTTTCCGAATCAAGCCTCGGATGTATTTCTTGATACCAACCGTGTCTTCTAATACATCCAAATCCTTGTATTGATTCTTCTGTTCTAGCTCTTTCCTTGTGATGTTCATATTCTGTGACATCTTGAATGCACATAATTCTGAGTCTCCGCATAATTTACATTCTTTAGTTGATAAGTCATAACCAATACCAAAACAGGGATCTGAATTAGAACCTAGTTCTGCAATATTAATAGGTTCTAAGGGATCCTGATTCTTGATATCGGGTAAAGTTTGTTTCTTCTTTGCCATAATTCCCAATTTAAAATTCTTTATGATAATCTCTTATGATTTGAACATCCATCATTTCATCTTGATACAGAGCAATGTATGAATGTCCTATACCATTTATAAATAGTTCCCTGATAGACAGAAGAATGGGTGGTACTTTATTTACAGGAGTATATATCTGAACTGTGATTACTAACCCAGATTGAAAATGGATCATAAAATAATATCGAACTTCATCGAGGTTAACTCTTGATTTTTTGATAGGAGATATGTATTCTATTCCTATGCCATTGAATATATGTTCTGGAGGTATTACAGAACAATTGAATAATGATTTGATTTTTTGTAGAATCTTCATTGTTTATGATTATTAATGGTTAATGCCTCTTAACGTAACATGTAATATACCTTTCCTCCTACGGAGAAAAAGTATATACTCATAGTCAGAAATTATTATCCTTGAAAAGGCTTATGTCTAGGGTACTTATTCCAGAGCTTACTTAACCGGATAACTTTAAGTCCTTGATCTTGATAATACTTTCTTCTATGATTCCCATGCCTACTTAAATAATTCCCAGGATAATGCAAATCATCTAGGTAAACTTTAGATTTAGATTCATCCTTTCTTACCAATCGTCCTAAGAACTGAATTGATTTTTCTTGAGAATCCATACTGGCAGTATTCAACAGATATCTGAGCTTAGGAAAGTTTTTACCTCGAGCAATAATTGTAGTTGATACAAGGATATCTATTTTACCCTCCCTAAAATCCTTCATTATCTGTTGTCTTAATTTAGTAGGAGTATTAACATGCACATAAGCAATATTATAGGTATTATCTAGTCTTTCTTTAAAGAATTTATATAGATTTTCACAATGTGCAATATGCTTGCATACTACGAGAGCAGGATATCTACCTTGATTAAGGTTCCATTTCAACCTATCTAATGCCATGGTCCAGGCAATCTTATTATGGGTAATGGAATCATCATATATTTCATTATAGGACATACAATCTGATTCCCAATTACCAAACCAAGGTTTACCTTCTACTGTTTTTACAATTGTCTTTGTTGAATACCCTTTCTTAATCGAGTCCTTAAGTTTAAACTCTGCTATTACATCGCCAAAGAAACAACGTAAATTCATATTCTTAACTTTATCCTTGGCAAGCTTACTCATATAAATGGTACCAGATAATCCGATTCTAACTCGGGTATTAAATAACCTAGTGATCACATTCTGATATTGCTTACTACCTCCTTGGTCAGCTTCATCGATTAATACCATATCAATCTTAGCAAGTTCATTCTGATAATATTTCATATTCCGAGAAATAGATTGAACCATACCGATGGTAAAATTACTCCAGTTTAAAACTTTACCTTGAACAAAGGTAATATCTTCTCCCGGTAGATATTGCTTAAATTCATCTCTAGCTTGATTTAACCAATCGGAATCATTAGTTATAAGCAAAGTCTTTAACTGCTTCTTATATGATAAATATAAGGCAGACATAATCAGAGTTTTACCTGCATTTACTGTATAATCTAATACCCCAATCTGAAAAGGTGTTTCACCTAGTTTATTAGATAAGATTGCCTTAACAGCTTTCTCTTGTTCGGGTCTTAATTTATACTTACCTATCTGAGTTACAACTTTACTGACTTTAGGTAAAGGTTGTCTCATATCTACTATGATAGGCTTAATTCCAAGTTCAATACATCTTTTATATACTGAAGGAAGTAAGCCTATCTTAAATTGACCAGTCTTGGTTATATACTTTATTTTGCCATCCCAGTTTTGCATACCCCGTTGCCTAGTACGGAGGTAAAAGGCATTGGGGTGTCTGATAGCAAATTCGTTATATAACTTAGTTGCATACTTTAGAGGTATATCTAATTCTGCAACGTTACAATTACGAATTATGATTTTCATATGATTACTGTTACTGATTTACATTTCTTGGGTTCGTCATCGGAATCCTCGTATTCTTTCAGAGCTTTCTTTAAAAGAGTAATATGATATTCCTCATCAGCAATGAATTTCTGGATAAGATGGGCAACTGGAATATAATCACTTCTCTTTATATACTCTTCTTTTTTATTCAGAGAATCGAATACTTTATAATATTCTTCCAGAGTTTCTTTTTCTGCTTGTAATGATAATCTTAAAGCAGATTCTGCTGAAGTACCAAGATCTATTACGGGATGTACAGTTAACTGATTATTCCCTGGGATATCGGTATCCATTACATCAGAAGCTTTTAATAAGAAGTCTCCCAGCTTATCATAATGTACCATCTCTACTAATCCGATACCAAGCATCAATTCTCCTATTTCTTCAAACCTAGCCTGATGCTGAGTATACATAAGGATTGAGGCTAATTCTGAATACCTAGTATTCTTGTATAAATCATACAAGGGTAAGATTATTTCCTTAGGCCATTTCTGAACCATAGAAATATCTGGGTATTCTACTTTGCTATCGGAATAATCCAAAGCATTTACAGTGGCTTCTGCCATTTCCTCTAAACGATTTTTAAAAGCTTTCATAGTTTATTAATTTTTGACCAGAGGCTTCCCTCTACTTTGGGTTCCTCTGACTGTGAATGATTCTTATGTTTAAATAGGTATTTATTATACCTTTCGATAGCCTTGTCATTATACATCTGACTGGGTTCAGGTAAACCATTACACCAAGCAAGAGATTCAAATTGAGCATCGATAAATTGAGTTGGGTTCCATCCTTTCTCAGATAGGAATTTATCTAGCCTTACAAAGTGTATATATTTATCTGGTTGATTAACAAATGATTCGTATATACCAGTAACATCTGCTACCCTTTTTATGAAGTAATCATGGATAGCTTTAGCATTACCAGAATCATCTTCCATTTCTAATGTAGCGGAGTATAAATCTGAAATCTTTTCTGACATAGAAGATAATCTATTTAGGAGGTTATTATAATTACCGTCCATCTTCTTGATACCTAGTTCGATATATTTAATAAAACCTTCCCGGGTATCTAATTGAAAATCTTCACAGAATTGATTACAGAGCTCAGCTATCTTTTTACATACTGCCCAATTTCTTGGTTCTGTTTCTCTTATTTTTCTAACTCCTCTATGCTTTAGTTTTATACGAGTTGCATATATAATATCAGCAACTAAAGCAGCATCTCCCTTAGATGCTAGTAAAATGTTAGAAACTTTCTTAGTTGTCTTATTGTTTGTAACAACTACAACTCTAGTATTTATTGCTTCCTTACGGGCAATAACAAAAAAAGCATCAATCGGAAAATTATATACCTCTAACTGAGATAGGATTTTTTCGAATTGATGCTTAGTTATATGAATAGATGGATCTCTCATACTCTATTCCCATAATATTTATAAATACATTCTCCAGTTTCTTTAAACCGTTCATAGGCCTTTTTAGTAGTAATAGCAATTGGATGCCATCCCCAATAACTATTTGGAGCATACCATTCTTCTACTACGTAATAAGTTTGAAACATCCCAATAGTGCCTCCCTCGTAATTAAAAGGAAAGAACCAATTCCTACGTTTAACTATCCTATGTTCATTTAATTTAGGCATATCTTTCTAATTTTAAGTTTATATATTATAATATGAAATCCTTATTTCAATAGGCTACGGTTTTTAAGTATTCTTCTAATTGAGGTAGAAGATTTTAACCTTAGCCTTAATTGTATATCCTTTATATTAAGACCTTTATAATATAAACGTAATACTCTACGTTCTTTTCTTAGCGATAATTTATTATGGGGAGGCTTATTGTAATTTGGATGATTAGGTCCACTTGGGTGTTCTAAGAAATGGAAGGAATTATTCTTTATAGAATCCTTAACATTGTCTTTTTGTGTACCCCAAGCTAAATTTGCTAACCTATTATCTAAGGGGTTATCATTTAGATGTCTAACTATAGGGTAATTATTAGGATTAGGTATATAAGCCATAGCTACTAACCTATGTAAATACCCATAAACATATTTGCCTTCATCGTTCAAAAGTGATTGAGTATACTTCTTCCTCTTCTTACTCTCTAAAAGTCTGAAGGGTTTCTTTACCCAACCCTTGTTTAAAGTTTTAAAATACAGTATACCTTCTTTGGTAATGTAATATCGGGATAAACCCCACCTTGATAAATTACTTTTCATTCCGTAACTTAATTAAATCTTGATAACTCTGATATCTAGTTTTGTAAATCATTTTTAGTACTGCTTTCTTACCTAAGTCATTTACATCTCTGTTGTCTTTAAATAATATCACCTTAACTTTTTTATAAGCTACTAACTTAAGAGCTAGATTAATAGCATAATCCCTCGCATCAAAATCCAAGAGAAGTATAAATCTATTAACTGGAGATTTGATAAGCTGGTTAACTTGGTAAGCACTGATTGCCTTACCCATGGTGGCAATAGCCCTGTCTCCCATAGTAAGTGCATTGATTGCTCCTTCACAGATAAATATCGAACTATACATGTCGAGGGCATCTTGATTGAAGATAATAAATTCCTTTCCAAGTCCTGTAATATCTTTATTTGGATTATTGTATCTTGGACCTTGTCCAATAACATTTCTTGCATTGTAATACCTGAGCGTCCCTTTATAATAATAGGGTATAATGAGGTATCCAAAAAAAGGTCCCTCTGTGGCAACATATCCGATACCATGTTTTGATAATTCTTCGATAGTGAACCCACGGCTTGACATGTAGCTTCTAATGCTTCTTGCAACTTGTGATGTTCCTTGATTAATGAGTTTAAACCCATCTGGTAAATAGACGGGCTTAGCATCAGATAATTCAATCTTCTCTTCTGAGAAAGCTTTGTCTGTAAAGTTTCCATTATCTAGAAATTTTAAAAGTTCTGCATAAGTATCAAATCCCTCAACATCCATTACTAGTTGAGCAGGATTCATATGATAATTGCATCTAAAACAATTGGTACGGTACATGGAAAGATTAATTCCCATCTTATGTTCCCTATGACAGAATGGGCATACGGGTAATTTCATCCAACCATGTTTATATTTGTAAGCGCCCAAGCTCTTAATGAAATAATTGTAGAGCTTGGTTTTAAATTCATTAGTGATCTTACTCATGGTTAAAATGGTAATGGGTCATCATATTGGGCATATCTTTTCTTTAGCCTACGTAATTTATCTAGGTCTTCGCATTTCAGTATCATTTGCTCAAATAAAGTAACTACCTGTGACCTAAGTGAAAGTAATTCTTTGTGTTCTTCATAGGATTCCTTTGAAAGGAAAAGTTCCCATCCTCCCCATTTAGCAGATCTTCCATCTTCAGAGAAGAACTCCCTTAAACTTATATTAACTCCAGTTAATTTGATATACTTGGGACCCACTGAATATACTTCGGCATACTGTGGAGTACATCTTGAATCTGAAGGTACTAAGTAAACCTTCTGTCCTTTTTGAATTCCTTCTAATCTCTTAATCATAATCTTATATTTTAGGTTTATATATCTCCATTTTTATTGTTATACTTATCTTCATTAGCATCTGGATTCCCTTTCTTCTTAAGAGATTCCTCGAGTTTCTCACCATATATCTCATCGTACTGTTTACGTTGTTCTTTAGTAAACTCTACACATCTTTGCCTTTCAACATCACATTTGAATAATGCTCTACCACTAGGTAAACCATCTCTTTGTACTACTAATTCACAACGAAGTATATCATCTTTTTCTTCTTGTTCAGTAGAGTTAAGACCAACTATTGTATGAGCATTACGAACAATTGCAATAGAACCCGAGATATCATTTTCATCATATCTAGTAGTCCTATGTTTCTTACCCTCTCTGGTAATATGATGAGCGGTCCATACAATATCTAAATCCATTTCTTCTGCTAGATTCTGAATATCAATATATACATTTGATATACGGTCGAAATCCTCTTTATCTCTGGCAATTGAAGCAAGCTTTCCTGCATAATCCACCATCAGTACTTTAATATTGATACCCTGGTTTCTTAGCTTAATTATAAGTTCTCTTATATAATTACAATCTGTAATCATTGCAGGAACTCTTTCAACTACTAGTTCAACTCCAAACCTTGCAAGTTTACGAAGATGTTTAGCTTCGAGTTTATCATATTCACCCGAGTATAATTCCTTCTTAGTTTTATTGATAGAGGATTGAATAAATCGGTCCATGATTTGTTCTTTACCATTTTCTGTATCTACATATAAAACCGATTTCTTCATTCTTAAATAACCTCTTGCCAAGTTTACCATGAAGAAAGTTTTCTTAGCTTTGGGTTTATCGAGAATAACATTTACTGAATGTTCTGGGTAACCTCCAGCATTGGTAATATCATTAAGTTGTCTAAATGGGCAAGGTATTACTGAGGGTTCTGCTTGACGTTTGAATTGTCTTTCTGTAATATCCCTTATCATGAAGATGGGTTCATCATCTTTCTTGGGTTTTGAGTTTTGAAGTATCTTTTCTATCTTCCTTGAATAAGTTTCGTATTGTTCGAAGTTATCTAAATCGAAAGAATCATTCAAGTTCTTCATCTCTACATAGGTAGAGAATTGATATATCTTTTCTCGAATGTATTCAGAATCATTCAGGGGATTTGAATATAGGTCATCGATTATTTTATGAATATTGGGTATATCATCCTTAGTAACTAGGTCAACATAATTTTTGGATTCAAGCAATTCTTTTATAACTTCTTTAAGAATATTCTTAGAAGGCATCTTGTTTTTCTTTTTGAAGAACTTAAATATGCCCTCGGCAATTAAAGAATGCTCAATCAGAACTAGGTAACTTGGTTTAATCTTTTTGATTATTAGACCTCCCTCTTTATCCTTTAAGAGATACCTTAGGATTTCTAATTGAAAGCTGGTGTCAAATTCAAACTTGGTATTATCTTTTTTCATATTGCAATATAATTAAGTATAATCATATAGATTTCTATAGTCTCGGTTAGAGTTGTACATATAGACTCTCATCCTAGTACTCACTAATCCTCAGCTTCTAGGTGAACTTTATTAATATATTATTTTA